>JACYYK010000080.1_pt4 | contig 114544 bp, 114 predicted proteins | sample 8236871 | NCBI WGS metagenome assembly JACYYK01 (sample SAMN14103087, study PRJNA606662) | landfill metagenome | isolation source: landfill solid waste inoculated with endophyte fungus Paravalsa indica | place: India:New Delhi, Okhla landfill site | collected 2017-11-05 | reverse complement strand
CGACCGATCGGTTAACAGCCGATAGCTCTACCACTGAGCTACTGTGGATTAAAATTATGTATTTACTGAAGCGACATTTAATAATTTACCATATAAAAAATATAACGTCAATACTTTTTTTGAACTTTTTTATTTAAAGAAGAAGGATTTCGGGATAACAAGCATTTTTCTAAGCTTGTTACCCCGAAAAGATTAATTATGTTTGCCACCAAGCACTTCATCGGCAATGTTCACAGCATGGTCTCCTATTCGCTCTAAATTACTAATAATATCTGCAAATACAATTCCTGCTGCTCCTGTACAAACTCCCTCATTCAGACGAATAATATGCTTTTTACGGTATCTTCTTTCCATTTTATCAATTTCATTTTCTTTCTGTACAACGGATAAAGCAGCTTCCCTATCCATTTGCTCTAATGCTTTAATAGCTTCCTTTACCGTTATAATGGTTAGATCGAACATTTCATTTAAATCTATCATGCCTTGCTCTGTAATATCTACCTTATTCGACATTTTGTAATTAATCAACTCAATAATATTCTCATAATGATCACCTATGCGTTCAATATCCCGAACGGCATTAATTAATGCAGAGTGATCGGTCTTTTCTATGTCTGATAGGGTCGACCCCGACAATTGAACTAAATAGGCTGTGATTTCCCGGTCTAGATTATTTAACGCACCTTCCAATTGTTGCGCCATATCAGCATTTTTGCTATTTTTCGTATTTAAAAAGGAGCTTGTCTCTTCTAGTCCTCTTATTGCATATTCACCCATTCGAATGACTTCGAATTTAGCTTGGTCTAGTGCAACAGATGGCGATTGTTGAATAAAAATTGGATCTAAATGCTTTGCTTTATATTCGACTTCGGTATCTTTTCCTGGAATAATCTTTGTCACGATCAGAGCCAATAATCCGATAAATGGAAATTGAATAATAGTATTCAGCACATTAAAGATTCCATGTGCAAAAGCGATCGTCATGGCAGGATTCAGTTCTAATGCTGCCTGGATATGCTCCATCATAATCGTGTAAAAATGAATAAATGTAATGACAATCGTTGCTCCAATTACATTAAAGATTACATGTGTTAATGCAGCACGTTTAGCCGCAATAGTTGCTCCAATCGATGCTAAAACTGCTGTAATCGTTGTCCCGATGTTATCACCAAATAGTACCGGTAAAGCAGCCTTTAATTGGATAGCATCCTCAAGCATCAAGCTTTGTAGTATTCCAATGGTTGCACTTGAGCTTTGAACAGCAATGGTAAACACAGTCCCAATGACAGCGCCAAGTATTGGATTATTAGACATACTTACGGTTAAATCGTGAAATGCTTGTAAATCTCGTAATGGTTTAAGTCCAGAGCTCATTAACTCTAAACCAAAAAACAAGGCACCAAATCCGAAAATGGTTAAACCAATATTGGTAATTCGTTTCTCTTTAAAGAAAAATAATAAAAATGCACCAATACCTAAAATCGGCAATGCATATGCGCCAATATCAAATCCTATAATAAATGCTGTAATCGTTGTCCCAATATTAGCACCCATAATTACACCAATGGATTGTCTTAATGTCATAAACCCTGCATTTACTAACCCAACCGTTAGGACGGTCGTTCCGGAGCTTGATTGAATCAACACAGTCACAATCATCCCGGCAAGTACACCCATAAACGGATTGCTTGTAAATTTATCAAGTATGGTACGTAATCTGTCACCAGCGGATTTTTGAAGCCCTTCCCCCATATATTTAATACCTAAAAGGAAAATACCTAAACCGCCAATAAATTCAAAAATCATAACTTGTACATTTAAATCCAACAGTTTTCATCCCTTCATAAAAGCAAATTCGTCGTTTTGTCCTTATGTCTGCTCATCTCTTTGACATAGTAAGACATTTTTCGCAAAGCACATACGAATTTAATATTAAGTTTTCATGAATGATTTGTAAAGGTCTTTAATAAAAATTTACACTCTCTTAACAATTCATTCATATTATAACAATAATCCTATTTAATTAATATGAATTTTTTATTTTAAAATTAGCAACTATTGGATTTTCTAAAAAAATATAAATTTTAAAAACAAAAAAGCCTGAATTCTCAGACTTTTCCTTTTACTAATATTCTTGTACCATCTACAGACACCACCACAATTCGGGTATCTTTCTCCAGCCACTTCCCTTGTGTGACTGCACTATAGTCGTTTTCTCCGATACGGATGGTCCCTGTAGGCCTCATATCTGTAATAGCTTTTCCTTCCTTCCCTACTAATAATTTGTAGCTTTGATTAACACTTGAATATCCTGCTTCATCTGTTAATTGATCATAGAGTGTAATTTTCGTCCACATCTTCCGCTTCTTAAATACCTTAAGAAATAGTAAAGAAGCAGCTCCTCCTATAAAAACCCCTAATACAGCGTACAGTCCCGCTACCCAATTAGGTGCTGTCATCCCTACAGATATCACCATACAGACCAATCCTATGACAGCTAAAGTTCCATCATTCAGTATTTTGCCATCGATTACGATGAATAACATACCAATTAAATAAATAGCAATCATAATAAAAAACATACTAGGATCTAAAAAAGAAGAAAAATATACTGTAATAAAACCAAGGCCAAGAATGGCAAAAATCCCTTTTACATTGACTAATATTTCCCCAACTAGAAACAGGGTAGCTAAACCACAGATAACAAAACTTATCCAATCTGCATTAAAATCAAACATGGCTACTCACCTCTCGGCTTTTCTTTATCTTATCAAATGATTCGAATGATTAGAACTGAATTGTATGCTCTTAATATAAAATACGATCCTACTAGGAAAAGGTTTCAATAATTTGCAAATTTGAATGTGTTACACTTCTCATTTACTAGGTTAACCTTTATAATGGAAGTTGGTACAGTAATTAGATTATTTACGTGGAAATATAAAGGAGCGATTTTATTTATGGCTTTAACACATCGTAAGGATACACGACCTGTGAAAATTGGCAACGTAATGGTAGGTGGAAAAAACGAGGTAGTCATTCAGTCTATGACTACAACCAAAACACATGACGTTGAAGCAACCGTTGAAGAAATAAAAAGACTAGAAGATGCAGGTTGTCAAATCGTTCGTGTAGCATGTCCTGATGAGCGTGCTGCCAATGCCATTCCAGAAATAAAAAAAAGAATTAACATCCCATTAGTGGTTGATATACATTTTAATTATAAGCTAGCTCTTAAAGCAATAGAAGGTGGAGCTGATAAGATTAGAATTAATCCAGGTAATATTGGGAAACGAGACAAAGTAGAGGCAGTTGTCAATGCGGCAAAAGCGAAAGGCATTCCGATTCGTATAGGTGTCAATGCAGGTTCATTAGAACGTCATATACTCGAAAAATACGGCTATCCTACTGCTGATGGTATGGTAGAAAGTGCATTACACCATATTAAAATATTAGAAGACCTAGATTTTCATGATATTGTTGTCTCACTCAAGGCTTCTGATGTAAGCCTAGCGATTGAAGCATACGAAAAGGCTGCAGAAGTAATCTCCTATCCACTTCACCTAGGTATTACTGAGTCAGGTACTTTATTTGCTGGGAGTATCAAAAGTGCAGCAGGAATGGGTGCCATTCTTAGTAAAGGAATCGGTAGTACGATGCGAATTTCGTTAAGTGCAGACCCCGTACAAGAGGTAAAAGTAGCAAGAGAATTGCTAAAAACATTTGGTCTTGCTTCCAATGCGGCAACACTAATTTCTTGTCCTACGTGTGGAAGAATAGAAATTGACCTAATCAAAATTGCCAATGAGGTGGAAGAATATATTTCCACGATTAAAGCCCCAATTAAAGTTGCCGTGCTTGGCTGTGCTGTTAACGGTCCTGGTGAAGCAAGAGAAGCAGATATTGGTATTGCAGGTGCTCGAGGAGAAGGATTACTATTCCGTCATGGAGAAATCATTCGAAAAGTCCCTGAAGAAACAATGGTAGAGGAATTAAAGAAAGAAGTCGATAAAATCGCAGAAGAGTATTTTGAAAAACAAAAAACGGAAACACAGGAAGTATAAGTAAGCTAGCCCTTCAAAATGGGCTAGCTTTTTTCATTTAAAATAATGGTACAAATATCAAGGACAGTAACAAGGAAATAATGGAAATAACAATAGCACTATTTCCTAGTGTATCTGCTCCTTGTTTTTTGGAGATGAAGCCTAATACGATCCCCCCAATAGCCATTAGTAATGGCCAAACGAAGAATGAAGCGATCGATAAGATCAATCCAATCCATCCATAAACTGTATTCACATCTGTCTGCATACTAGTTCCTTGCTCTGTCTCAACAGCTCGGTTAAACTCGTTAGCTGTAAGTTCTTGCGAAGCTTCTGCCTCACGACTGTAGTCCTTGTTTGCAGCATATAGTTCATCCGTTTCAGCAAATTGCTTGGACTGTTTATCCACACCGTCAGTTCTATTTTGATCATCATGATTTGACATACTCAACCCTCCTCTTCATAAGTTAGAGGTACATTCTTTAGTATGTCTTTATTCCTTGATGATTTACTTGGTAATTTCTACGCTTTGGAAACAACACTTTTATGTACTTATTTAATTTTTGTTATGTAATAATTTACCGAATAAGTACACTTTTAACCAATTCTTGCATAAAATAAAATAATGATTTCATTTCTAGACAAAGGAGTGCCTAAATGAACGGATTTACTAAAAGGATGATTATGATGAAGCTTCAACAAGTAGACCCAAATACATTGTATGACTATGCTAAAATGTATAAACTAAATGTTACATTCGAACAAGCAACAGACATTGCTAATCACCTTAAACAGAATCAATATGATCCAACCAATGCATCGGATCGTGCCCGAATGTTGAAAAAGCTTGCTCAAATTACCGACCTTGAAACAGCAAAAAAATGCCAACAAATATTTCAAAAGTTGGCTAGTGAATATGGAATAAAAGATTTGTTTTAAATATAAAAGCTTGGGCGATCGCCCAAGCCTCTTTTATTGATTCATTATTTGATCTTGTAAATCAGGTACAAATGTACCATTCTTTAGCATTTCTATTTCGAATTTGTATGGTGGTTTTTTATTCTTTTTGTCCGTACCCACATACGGTGTTTCAAGAATTTTCGGTAAATGTTCCAGTTGTGGATGATGAACGATTTTGTTTAATACATCAAATCCCAAATAACCGAAACCGATATTTTGATGTCGGTCTTTTCTTGCACCTTGCTCGTTTTTACTATCATTCACATGGACAACCTTTAATCGATCCAAACCGATAATTTTATCAAATTCATTTAATACACCATCGAAATCCTCGACCACTTGATAGCCTGCATCATGGATATGACACGTATCTAAACAAATAGAGAGCTTTTCGTTATATTTGACCCCATCGATGATTTTAGCTAGCTCATCAAAGCTTCTTCCAATTTCGGACCCTTTTCCAGCCATCGTCTCAAGTGCAATTTGAACCTCTTGTTTGGGATCTAATACTTCATTTAATCCTTCGATAATTTTGGCAATTCCAACTTCAGGCCCTTCCCCAACATGTGCACCTGGATGAAGCACAATTTGTCTTGAACCGATTGCTTCTGTTCGTTCAATTTCGTTTCTTAAAAAATTGACCCCTAGCTCAAAGGTTTCTTTTTTGACAGCATTACCGATATTAATAATATAAGGAGCATGTACAACAATTTCTTCTATGCCATTTTCCTTCATATGATCTTGGGCTGCTTCAATATTTAATTCTTCAATCGGTTTTCTTCTAGTATTTTGTGGGGCACCTGTGTACACCATAAATACGTTTGCTCCGTACGATGTTGCTTCTTCGCTTGAAGCTAATAACATTTTCTTTCCACTCATTGAAACATGTGATCCTATCTTCACCATTTATTCTCCACCCTTTTTATTTCTTGAATTGATTGCGTTGAATTTTTCTCTTTGCTTTCTTTTGCTGTTGCTTCATTTTTTTCTTATAACCAGGCTTTACTTTATTTGGTTTTCTCACCTGTTGCCATGCTTTTTTTTCCACTTCATTTTCTTGCTTTTTTCTCGTCTGTCTGGCATTCCATGCTTTTGTTTCTTGCCATTCCCCTTTGACGATATCATAGAACGTATACTGAATTCCTTTTTTCTCCAATTTTTGAATAAGTCCCAAATCATCTTCTCGATAAAGGTTAATTGCCGTTCCTTCCATTCCTGCTCTAGCAGTTCTCCCTACTCTGTGAATATAAAAGCTCTCCTCTTTTGGAAGCTCTGCATTAATCACATGACTGACACCTTTAATGTCTATTCCTCGAGCTGCAAGATCTGTTGCCACAATATACTGGTACTTTAATTGCTGAATTTCTTTCAACACTCGTTTACGTTCTCTTTGGGATAATCCTCCATGGATTAAACCAACATCTAGTCCCTTTTCTTGTAATGAAGCTGCTAGCTCATCGGCTCGATCTTTTCCATTCGTGAAGATGATCGCAAGATATGGTTGAATTAGCTTAGAAATTTGCCATATTACTTGGGCTGGTTCACGATGCTTTAGGGCAACCATACGGTGCTCCATTTTCTCCGGAGCTAATCGATCATGGATTTGAATGAATTTTGGGGCATGTAAATATTTTTTTAAAAATGGCTGAAGCTTCTCTGGTATGGTGGCTGAGAATACCATTATTTGTATAGATGAATCAGCTCTCATTAATATCCGATCGATTTCCTCAATTAAGCCTAATTCCAGCATTAAATCTGTTTCATCTATTACGAAGGTGCTAGCTTGGAAAATATCCACTACTTCCTCTTGTATTAGATCTAATAATCTTCCTGGAGTTGCTACGATGATATGTGGCGGTTCTTTTAATTTATCGACCATTCGTTTCTTATCCGTTCCACCTATCAAAAGCTTCGCTCTCCACTCCGTCTCTTTATCAGCATAGTTGATCATTTTCTTCACTTCGTCGTAGATTTGGATCGCCAATTCTCTTGTAGGAGCGGTGAGCACTACTTGCGTATGATTATCATCCGTCAAATTATTAAACAGAGGAATAAGAAATGCATGCGTCTTTCCAGAGCCTGTCTCAGATTGTCCAATGATACTATTTCCTTTTAGAGCTTCTGGAATCACTTTTGCTTGAATCGGTGTTGGTTCATAAAAGCCGAGTTGATCTATTATGTGATCCATGGATTCCTTTAGCTGATACTGCTTAAATAAATGATTTTTCATTTTGATCTCCTTTTGCTTAACAAATCTTTGTCAATTGCTAAGAATACCTTTATAATAAAAGTATTGGACAATTTTCTATTCCATTATGTAATATTTTACTTGATCTATGCAAGAAAGTACAGAGGGGGAACCAGAATGGAAGTAATTAAAATCGCTCCACGTGGCTATTGCTATGGTGTTGTCGATGCAATGGTCATTGCGCAAAATGCAGTTAAGGATCCCAATCTACCTCGACCAATCTATATACTAGGTATGATTGTTCACAATTCACACGTAACCAATGCTTTTAAGGAGCAAGGTGTCTATACATTGGATGGTAAAAACCGTTCAGAGCTGCTTGATGATATCGAAGAAGGAACCGTCATATTCACTGCACATGGAGTCTCTCCAGAAGTAAAGAAAAAAGCAGAAGACAAGGGCTTAATGGTTCTTGATGCTACTTGTCCTGATGTAACTAGAACACATGATTTAATCCGTGAAAAAGTAAAAGAAAATTATGAAATTGTCTATATTGGCAAAAAAGGGCACCCAGAGCCTGAAGGTGCTATCGGAGTTGCACCAGATCATGTTCATTTGATCCAAACAGAAGCAGATGTTTCAGAGCTTGACTTATCGAGCTTTGATAAGATTCTTGTTACGAATCAAACCACCATGAGTCAATGGGATGTTTATGATGTCATGCAAAAGGTAAAAGAAAAATATCCGCAAACAGAAATGGAACAAGAGATCTGTATGGCTACCCAAGTACGACAAGAAGCCGTTGCCGAACAAGCGAAGGATGCTGACCTAACCTTAGTGGTAGGAGATCCTCGAAGTAATAACTCGAACCGTCTTGCACAGGTTTCGATCGAACTCGCCGGTACACAAGCATATCGGATAGCCGATGTTTCTGAAATTCAATTAGAATGGTTAGAGGGAGTTAAAAAAGTAGCTATAACTGCTGGTGCATCAACACCTACCCCTATAACAAAAGAAGTAATCAAGTTTATTGAACAATTTGATCCAAACAATTCGGACACATGGGATAAGGACTCAAAAGTAGACAAAAATAAAATATTGCCGAAGGTAAAAGCCAAGGCAAAATAAGAGAATCAGTTCCCACTGATTCTCTTTTTATTACAATCGTTAATAACATTTAAACGGTTCTGTTGAGATGGTGGATGTGATTATATTAACCGGTGCTGGTAATTCTTTTTGGTGGTGATCAAAATAGCACTTTACCCCATCTTTCATCACTCTTTCTACATGATGTCCTGGATCAATCAGACAAATACCTGCCTGCTCTGCATCCTGTGCATCATGGAAGCTTAAATCACCTGTAATATAGACATCTGCCCCCATTTTTATTGCATTTATAATATAGCCTTTCCCGCTACCTCCTAAGACAGCTACGCTCCTTACTATCTTATTTTCATCCCCGACAAAACGCACAAATGGAACATCTAAAGCATCCTTCACAAAAGAAAGATATTCCTTTAAGGTCATTTCCTTTTCCACTAAACCAATTCGTCCGAGTCCAAGCGTTTCCGTTGAATTATTTAAAGGAAATACATCATAGGCCATTTCCTCATATGGATGACTTTGTTTAGCCATCTCAATTATTTTACTTAACTGCTTTTCTTTTACAATCGTCTCTATTTTAATCTCTTCGACTTCTTCGATTTTTCCTTTCTTTCCTAAGAATGGATTGGTTCCTTCTAATGGCTTGAATGCACCCATTCCAGCTGTTTCAAAGGTGCAATGACTGTAATTACCTATATGACCTGCACCCGCCTTACCAATTGCTTCTTTTACCACATTTGCGTGACTTTTTGGGACATATACCATAAATTTATATAGTTTATCCGTTATGGAAGGTACAAGAACTTGACGATTTTTTAAACACAATTTATCTGCAAGCAGGTCATTTACCCCACCATTCACCATATCTAAATTCGTATGTGCAGCATAGACAGAAATATTGTTTTTTAATAGTTTCTGAATAATCCTTCCTTTTGAATCGTTCACATCAATTTGTTTTAGACCTTTAAATAATAAGGGATGATGGGCGATGATTAGCTGTACTTGATGCTCTATCGCCTCCTCTACTATCTCATCTGTTACATCAAGTGTAATTAGTAAATTTTGTACGCTCTGTTCTAAATCTCCCACTTGAAGTCCTACATTATCCCAAGATTCTGCATAATCCTTCGGAACCCATTTTTCGAATAATTGAATAATGGCTTTAACTGTTGTTTCCATCATCAACAACCTCCTCTATTAAACGAATCTCTTTTGTAAATTGTTGTATTTTTTCATTTGGAGTATGGGTTGCCTTACGCATCTCATTCAGAAGTATTTCTTTTTTATCTCTTTCCCTCCACCATTTTTTTTGAAAAATAGAATTATTTTCGTTTAATAAAAATGGCCCAAACATTAATTCTTTTTCTGTTATCCTCGGTGTGAAATGAACCTGTTCAGCAACTAAAATTTCATATATATAGCCATCTTCTTCGATAATCTCTTCTGCAATAAGGGCATACCGGTGCTGATACAACCATTTTCTAACAATATCGGCATCTAAGTTTGGTTGTAGTATAAGTCTTTTTACACCCGTTAACTTTGATTTCCCTTCCTCTAATATATTTTTGATTAATTTCCCACCCATTCCTGCAATCGTAATCTGTGATACCTCGCCTTCGTTTACCACTTCTAATCCATTTCCTTTACGGACATGTATTCTATTCTCCAACTGGTTGGTTGTTACCGTTTCAATCGCTCGAAGGTATGGACCTTGATTAATTTCTCCTGCAATGGCAATTGCAGTAGCATCTTGAAGACAAACATAGCATGGTAAGTAGGCATGGTCTGAACCAATGTCGGCAAATTTGATTGGTTTTACTAAGTATTTTGCTATTTTCTCTAATCTTTTTGACAGCATAACATGATAATTCCTTCCGTATAAGTGTAGAAAAAAGCCTTCTGTTATGAAAACAGAAAGCTTATTCTACGCTTTTATTGTTTTTGAGCAAGCCATTCAGCCAAGACTTGTGCTTCTTCGCTCGATACTAATCCTCCAGGCATTGCCGTACCTTCAATACCATTCATAATAATTTCATTGATTTCTTCCTCTGAATATTTACTTCCGATTTTCTGTAAGCTTGGTCCAGAGCCTTCCACACCCTCTAGGTCACCACCGTGACAGCCTATACAGTTTTGGGCAATAGCTTCAGGATCGAGGGCGACTTCTTCGCCACCACCATTAGCAATCTCTTCCTGTTGATTTAGTCCTTGTACCGATAAAATAACCATTGCTAGGATACCTAACACAGCAATCAATGCAAAAGGTATAACAGGATTTTTTTTCATTTTTAGTTCCTCCTTATGTAACATGTATTGCTTGTCTCATCGTTATGTATTAGAAATACAAATCCATATCTATTTTACTGTAAATTCTCATTTAAGCAAAGTGATTCTAATTAAATTTCGATAATTTGACTAAAAATATTCGAACCCGACGAAAATGCTGGCAATGATTACAACAAAAACACCTGCTGCTTGTAGAAAGAACTTGCCTTTTACCTTACCAAATAGAATCCATGTAATCCCATTTAAGTAAATCCATATTATCGTAATCCAATCTATGCCAATGTATATGTTTAAAAAAATGACGGTACTGTATAAGAAATTTATAAAGAAAATAAGGATAGAAAAGGTTTCTTTTAAATAAGTTTTTCTTGTAGTTAGACGAACAAAACTACCGCTTATACCTAATACTACTAAAACGCCTACAATTTGTAAAAAAAGAGAATCAGTCAGCTGAAAAATAAGCACAGGAAACAAGAACAATAATGCATTAAAAAAGTAAATCAATAAATAATATGGTGTCGAGTGTTTGTTAGCAAGCTTTTCTCCTTCTCCTTCGGTATATAATGCAAGCAGGTAATCACAATAATGCTCTGGAAGCAATTGATGTGTCTTCCAGTAATTGATTTCCTTAATCACCGTTTCTTTTCTAGCTTCATCCATTAGATCATCCCCGAACAACGAAATTCTTTCTTTATTTATATCGGTCTTGTGTTAAGGAAATGAAGTCACTTTTATTAGAGCATAAACGGTGGTAAAAGCCAACTATTTACTTCCGTATAAAAAAGCTACCTTCTGCGTAAAGTACACAGAAGGTCATTCAAATCCCCTACTCAAGGAAGTCTTTTAATCGCTTGCTACGACTAGGATGGCGAAGCTTTCGCAATGCTTTTGCTTCAATTTGACGGATACGTTCTCTTGTGACACCAAACACCTTTCCAACTTCTTCTAGTGTTCGAGTCCTTCCATCATCAAGTCCAAAGCGAAGGCGTAAAACATTCTCCTCTCGATCAGTTAACGTGTCTAATACATCTTCTAGTTGTTCTTTTAGTAATTCGTAAGCGGCATGATCGGATGGCGAGGTAGCTTCTTGATCTTCTATAAAGTCTCCAAGATGCGAATCGTCTTCTTCCCCAATTGGAGTCTCTAAAGAAACGGGCTCTTGAGCAATTTTAAGAATTTCTCTCACTTTATCAGGTGTAAGATCCATGTCTTTAGCAATTTCTTCTGGTGTAGGTTCCCGTCCTAAATCCTGTAATAATTGACGTTGCACGCGAATTAATTTGTTGATCGTTTCAACCATATGCACAGGAATGCGGATGGTTCGTGCTTGATCGGCAATCGCTCTTGTAATGGCTTGGCGAATCCACCAAGTGGCATACGTACTAAATTTAAATCCCTTCCGGAAGTCAAATTTTTCAACTGCCTTAATTAGCCCCATATTCCCTTCTTGAATTAAGTCAAGGAATAGCATTCCTCTACCGACATAGCGTTTTGCAATACTTACAACAAGTCGTAGATTGGCTTCAGCCAAACGTTTCTTGGCATATTCATCGCCCTCTTCGATTCGTTTCGCTAGATCTATTTCCTCTGTTGCCGATAATAAGTCCACACGACCAATTTCCTTTAGATACATCCGAACAGGATCATTTATTTTAATACCTAGAGGTACACTTAGGTCATTTAAATCAAATTCCTCTTCTTTTGATAGCTGTTGTAAAGTTGGATCTTCATCATTATCTCCAATTACTTCCACACCTTGCTCGTTCAATTGCTCATAAAATTCATCAATCTGATCTGATTCCAATTCAAAATTTGATAGTCTTTCAGCAACTTCCTCATATGCTAAAACACCACGCTTTTTACCGATTTCCATTAAATGCTCTTTTGCTTGTTCTAATGTAAGTTCAGGCTCCTTTGAACGTGATGGTTTATTATTTGCCATGAGTGCCCCTCCTTCTAAAAACTTGCTCCATTTTTTGATTGTTGCTTTATCTTTAATATTTCCATCGCAATTTGAGCTGCTTTTACCGGATCTGTTTTCTCTAGTAGCTTTTGTTCCTGTTCTAGTTGTTTAATCCGAACATGATCCGTCTGTTCAGCTAAGATGGTTCTAATATAGTCATCCATTTCTTTATCCGTAATTTCCCAGCTACAATCAAGCATGGACAATTCAACAATTAGCTTACGAATCGTTTCATCTTCTATATATGTGAGAAAATGGCTTGAATTTGGTTCATTTCCTTCCTCATAGAAGCCATAAAGATAGGTAACAATAATTTGGTGTTGTTCTAGATTAAACTTTGATCCAAGTCTATTTTTTACTCTTTCTGCAACATGAGCATTTTGTAGCATGTAAGCAATAAGTCTTCTCTCTGCATTCTGATACGCTGATAATACTTTTTGATTCCGTCGATTCATTAGATGATTTCCATCTTTAGTATGACCAAAGTCTTGACGGTTATCATCATTTTTACTGTTGTTACGTATCCTTGACATTAAATCCTGATTTAATGCATCATAAGATAAATCAAATTGATCAGATAAGTCCCGGATATAATGATCTCTTTCGATCGGACTTTTTAGTAAAGCAATTTCTCCTATAATACTTTCTACATATCTAATCCGATCTCCTTCATGTTGAAGATTAAAATTTTTCTTCAAATGATTAATAAGAAAAGTCATTTCTGATGAACTCGCCTGGAGTACGTTTTCCTTAAAACTAGTTGCACCAAATTCTTGAATATAACTATCTGGGTCATAGCCTTTTGGTAAGTTAGCTACTTTCACTGTACATCCAGCATTCTTTAATAGCTTGATTGCTTTATACGTTGCATTTTGACCGGCATCATCGCCATCAAAACAAATTAAAACCGTATCAACATACCTTCGGAGAATACTTGCATGTGCATCTGTTAAAGACGTTCCTAATGATGCAATACCATTTTTTGCACCTGCTTGATGGACAGCAATAACATCTGCATAACCTTCTAATAATATGGCTTCACTTTTCTTGCGAATTTCACTTCGTGCCAAGTCAAAATTATAAAGTAATTTACTTTTTTGAAAGACAGGTGATTCAGGACTATTTAAATACTTGGGATCCTGTCCATTAATCGATCTTCCACCAAAACCGACTGTTTTTCCAATGGCATTACGAATAGGGAAAATAATCCTTCCTTGAAAACGATCCACATAATTTTGTTGATCATTTGTTGTTAAGAGTCCTGCTTTCACCATTGTTTGACGATGGAAACCTTTATTTTCTAGAAATTGCAAAATGAAATCTTTGGATTGTGGTGAGTAGCCTAGCTGGAATGTATCTATAGATTCATCAGAATAACCTCTTTGATACAAATACTCCAAGCCCTTTTTCCCATCTTTTGTATGTCTCAGGAGATGATGGTATAATTTAGTTAGCCATTGATACGCTTCTAGTATCGCCTGTTCTTCCGTAGAAGGTTCTTTTTTATTTGTTTCGGAAGCTTTTGGTAAGGTATGACCAGATTTATCAGCTAAAAATTCGATGGCCTGTCGAAAGGAAAAGCCTTCGATTTCCATCATAAATGTAATAACATTTCCACCTTTACCACAGCCAAAGCAATGAAAAATTTGTTTCTCCTGGTTTACGGAAAAAGATGGGGTGCTTTCAGAATGAAAAGGGCATAGTCCAAAGAAATTCCTGCCTTGCTTTTTTAGTTGGACATATTCGCCAACAATGTCTACTACATCATTTGCGGCTTGAACAGACGCAATCGTTTCATCTGTATACTGATTAGCCATACTTATCACCAATTCTAATCAAATTATAAAAGCATATTCTATTTTAACATTCGACAAATTTCTCATTCTGTGAAGAAAAAGAGAATTCCCCTTTAATATCATAATACCTCTTTTTGCACTAACTAAAACAACCTTTGTTATTAGGATTTTTGTTTGGCAATCGTAAAAAAAATGAACCCTTATGCTAAATTATTCTACAAAAATTAGCAAATTCCTGCTTTTCCTTAAAATTATTCCTAGAAAAACTATAAAAAAGGTTATAATAAATTTATATTTTGTTTTACACAAAATATTATTATAAAACAATTATGTGTTAATTTCCAATAATAAATACGAGGAATTCGAAATAATTTTCTATTCCTTTATGATTCATCGATTTTTTCACCATTATCATTTTCTAAATTCCAATATGGTTGGTTAATCATATTTAAAATAATATTCGCTGTTTCTTCGACTGCTTTATTGGAAACATCGATAACTGGACAGCCTAATCTTTGGATTACATTATCAAAGAAGTTAAGTTCTGCTTCGATTCTATCTAAATTGGCATAGCTTGCTCCATCACTAAGCCCTAGAGACTTTAGTCTCTCTCTACGTATCCCGTTAAGTTTTTCAGGACTTATCTTTAATCCTATACATTTATGTGTGGGAATTTGAAAAAGTGATTCTGGTGGGTCCACTTCTGGCACAATTGGGACATTCGCTACTTTTAATTTTTTGTGTGCTAAATATTGTGATAATGGTGTTTTTGAAGTTCTTGAGACACCAATTAATACGATATCTGCTTGCATCACCCCTCGTGGATCTCGCCCGTCATCGTACCGGACAGCAAATTCTATTGCTTCCACTCTTCTAAAGTAATCCTCGTCTAATTTATGAATATTGCCTGGCTCTTGCTTAGATTTCAAGCTAAACTTCCGCTCCATTGCCCTAAGCATTGGTCCCATAATATCCACACATTCAACTTGTTTAGAAGCTGCCTCCTCTACGAGAAAATCTCTTAATTCATTATTTACTAAAGTAAATCCGATGAGTGCTCCTAATTGCTTTGCGTGGTAGACAGCACCACGCAAAACTTCAAAGCTTTCTACATATGGTATACGATACAGATCATAATCGGTTTCATCCAAAAATTGGCTTAATGCTGCTTTTGTCACTAATTCTGCTGTTTCACCAACCGAATCCGAAACGACATAGATTATTTTTTTCTCCATTACCTCTTTAGCCCCCTGGGTCTCACTAACCTTGAACTTGCTTCCATTGGATCAGTGTTAAATCAGCAAACTTTTTAATATCTTTGGCAATAACACTCAGTAGAGATAAGCGGTTTGCTCGGACCATTTCGTTGTCTGCCATAACCATGGTATGATCGAAAAATTGATGAATTGGCTGAACAAGCGGATCTAAAGCAGTTAACGCTTCTTGAGCTTTTTGTTGCTGAAGGAGTTCTAAGTATGCTGATTGGATCGATTGATAAGTACCGAAGAGTTGCTTTTCCTGCTCATTTTCAAATAATTCTGGCCTAACGGAATCGATCTTCTCTGCTTTATTGGCTAAATTAATGACGCGAACATAGGCCTCTTGTTTTGCTTTAAAAGTAGGATCATTTCTTTTTTCGCTTAGTACGAGTGCTTTTCTTTTTACAAAGGAAATATTGACAAGTTCATTAATTAAGACGGCATCGATCACATCTGCTTCAATATTATCCTCCTTCATAATATATGCAACTCTTTGCTTAAAAAATGATTCTAGCTGAGATAGTACCTTATTGTCACCCTTAGTAGAATATAAAGCTTGTACTTCCTTCACTAATCGATCCAAATTCAAGCTCCATCCTTGATGAGCGATCATTTGAATGACCCCTAAAGCTTGTCGCCTTAAAGCATAAGGATCCTGTGAACCACTAGGGATTAACCCGACAGAAAAACAACCAACAATAGTATCTAGCTTATCGGCAATACTGACTACTGTACCAACAATGCTTTCAGGTAATGCTGCATTCGCATGGCGTGGCATATATTGTTCCTCTATTGCTTGGGCCACTGCTGGATCCTCACCAAAAATATAGGCATAATTTCTTCCCATAATTCCTTGAAGCTCCGTAAATTCCGTTACCATATTTGTAACAAGATCAAACTTACAGATTTCTGCGGCTCGTTTTACAAGTGTTCTGTCCTTCTCTGATAAACCAAGATGGTCCACTATTATTTCTGAGATATTCACTATCCTTTTTGACTTATCTGCAATTGTTCCAAGTTTTTCTTGGAAAACCATCCGAGTTAGCTTATCTAAATTCCGTTCTATTGATTGCTTTTGGTCCTCTTCATAGAAAAATTGCGCATCTTGTAGTCTAGCTCGTAGCACCTTCTCATTACCTCGTGCAACGGTATCGATATGTTCTGCTGTACCATTTCTTACACCGATAAAATAAGGATACAATTCTCCTTCGGTAGATTGAACAGGGAAATATCGTTGGTGTTCCTTCATCGTCGTAATTAACACTTCTTTTGGTAAATGTAAAAAAGATTCATGGAATTTACCACTAAAGACTGTAGGAAATTCTACAAGGTTTTTCACCTCTGTTAGTAAGTCTTGATCAACTGGAATTTGCCAATTGTTTTGCTCTTCTAGTCTTTTGATCCCTTCTAAAATAAGCCGCTCACGTTTATGTGCTACTGCAATTACATATTCCCTTTCTAGAAGCTGTTCATATTGAAGTGGTTGATCGATGGTAATCTTTCCACCTAAAAAGCGGTGTCCATACGTTATATTACTAGATTTAACTCCGGCAATACTAAGTGGAATTACTTCATGATCCTGTAAGGCAACGATCCATTTGATTGGACGGATATAGCGAATGCTTTCATTTGCCCAACGCATACTCTTTGGAAAGTGTAAGTTTAAAATGACTTCCTTAAATTGTGGTAAAAGCTCCACCGTACTCTTGCCTTCAATAAACTTCTTCACGAATACATAGTTAGTACCTTTAACTGACTTCATGTATAAGTCTTCAACGGTCTTACCTTGACCTTTTGAAAAACCAATTGCAGCTTTTGTCCAGCCTCCATTTTCGTCTTTTGCAATTTTCTCTGCAGGACCTTTTGCCTCTTCTACTTGATCCTCTTGTTTCAGCTGAAGTCCTTCGATTAATACAGCAAATCGTCTTGGCGTAATGTATGTGTGGATTTTTTGGTAGGATAATCTGACTTCCTCTAACCAATTTATTGTCTTTTCCTTTAATTCCTTCTCTGTATTGTCCATAAAACGAGCAGGCATTTCTTCTAAGCCAATCTCGAATAAAACATTAGTTGTTTTCATTTACGTTACTCTCTCCTTTCAACATCGGAAAACCAAGCCTCTCTCTTTCTTCTACATAAAGCTTTGCGATTTCTCGAGCAAGATTTCTCACTCTTCCGATATAGCCAGTTCTCTCTGTCACAGAGATAACCCCTTTGGCATCTAATAAATTAAACGTATGAGAGCATTTCAAGACATAATCATATGCTGGAAATACTAATCCTTTTTCCATTGTTCGTTTTGCCTCATCCTCATAGGTTGAAAATAGTTCGAACAGCATCTCTGTATTTGATTCCTCAAACGTGTAGGTGGAGTGCTCGTATTCAGGTTGATAGAAAATGTCTCCTACTGTTACACCCTTCGTCCATTCTAATTCGAAAACATTCTCTTTATCCTGAATATAGGATGCAAGACGCTCAATACCATACGTAATTTCCACTGCTACTGGTTTTGCCTCTAGACCACCTATTTGTTGAAAATACGTAAATTGCGTAATTTCCATTCCATCTAACCAAACCTCCCAACCTAAGCCAGCTGCACCCAAAGTTGGGTTTTCCCAATTATCCTCTACAAAACGAATATCATGCTCTTTCGGATCTATACCAAGCTTTTCGAGTGATTTCAAATATAACTCTTGAATATTTGCAGGTGATGGCTTCATAATCACTTGAAACTGGTGATGTTGATAAAGACGATTTGGATTTTGTCCATATCTTCCATCAGCAGGTCTTCTGGATGGTTCTACATAAGCTACATTCCAAGGCTCTGGCCCAAGACTACGCAATAAGGTCATAGGAGACATGGTACCAGCTCCTTTTTCCACATCATATGCTTGCATCAGAATACAATTCTGATCTGACCAATGCTTCTGTAATGTTAAGATCATTTCTTGAATATTCATGTTCACTACCCCCATTAAAAATCGCGTTCTCTAACGTGAAAACCCGTCCCTATGCTTTATCCACTGATAAAGCATAGGGACGGGTTGCCCGCGGTTCCACCCTATTTGTTATCCATTTCTATAGGATAACCACTTTATAAAAAAACTGCTCCAGAGCGCCTTCCTTAACGCATTCCTATCTAGCTCCCACCAACCTAGACTCGCTTTTAAGAATGGATGAAAAGTACTACTCTCTCTCCACGCAGAAACGTCATTCCATTATTCTACATAATAAGAGAAATCTAATCCATTGTCAACTTCTAAGGTTCTTTTAATTGATCCATCTGCTTTAAAAACTTTTTCGATTTAAGATAAAAGCCACCATGCTGTTCATAATATTGATCCATTATTTGATGTAATAAGCGTTTATTTTCTGCTTTGATAGAGATGTTTCCTATTTGTTCCATGTCAATTAAGGAAAAAACAACAAGTAGTCGATGTAAGTTTTCTGAAACATAAAAGGCATACTGATCTTTATAAGAACATGCGGAACACAGCACCCCTCCCTCATGTACAGAAAAATAATGAAGCCCTTCGCTTCGGCCACAGTGAACACATTTGTCAACGATAGGCGCAAAACCCGCCTCTTGATACATTTTCCACTCATATATCATCGTCAAGACTTCAGCATCCTTGTCAGTGTCAATCCATCTAACCGTTTGAAGAAGCTGTTTATAAAGAAACGGATTATATTTTTTTGGGTCAATTAGCTTATCCGTTAATTCAGCTAAATAACTTGTATAAGCTGTTTTAAAGATATCCTCTCTAATTCCTCGAAAAGAAGATAGGACTTCACCCTGTTGGATCGTGGCTAGACTAGTACCAGGTTGGATTAAGAAATTACCATGAATAAATGGCTGCGTGATAGCAGCCATTCTACTTTTTGTTTTTTTTGCACCACGTGCTATTGCGCCAATTTTCCCCATTGTTGGCGTTAGTAATGTCACAATTTTGTGAGTTTCTCCGTAATCCTGTGTTTTAAGAATGAAGCCTTCTACTTTTTCGAACACAAGCTTCACCTTTCCCTTTCTACAATTAAAAATGTGTATCTTTTAGTAAAGATTCTTGCTGATCGTCGGAAGAATCATCCTCCATTATTGGTTCTTCTACTTCCATTTGCTTCATCCATAAATATGCTTCAATATTACCTGTTTGACTGAAAATTTTCCATGGTACATCGATCACAATAAATCTCACCTTTCCTTTTGGTCATTAATCATTGTGCTCATTAATAGAATTACCCAAAACAGTCATTCAATTAGTAATAATATTTACCATGTATGATTTTCAATGATCATACATTTATCATAGTAAAATGATGAAGAAAGCTACTCCATTCGTTAATATTCATCCTGTTTAAAACCGAACTCATGGAGCTGATGCGGTTTATTTCGCCAATTTTCTTGGATCTTTACCCAAAGCTCTAAATAAACCTTCGAACCAAGTAAACGTTCAATATCCTGCCTTGCTCTTTTTCCAATTTCCTTGAGCATCTTACCTTGCTTGCCTATAATAATACCTTTTTGAGATTTTCGCTCAACGATGATACTTGCTTGTATCAAGAGCTTTTGATCATCTCCACGATTCTCTATTTGGTCTATGACCACTGCTACAGAATGTGGAATTTCTTCCCTTGTTAAATGAAGAACCTTTTCACGAATTAATTCTCCAATGATAAACCTTTCTGGATGATCGGTTACTTGGTCCTCTGGATAAAATTGTGGTCCTTCAGGCAAATACTCTGTAAAAATGTCCATTAAATGGGATACATTATTACCTTCTAATGCTGAAATTGGAATAATTTCTTGGAATGGATACTTGTCCTTATATAATTCAATAAGTGGCAAAAGTTCGTCGGGATGTATGAGATCAATTTTATTAATGACTAAAAAAACTGGTGTTTTATTAGTTGCTAGTCGATCGATAATATATTGATCTCCGCGACCATACCCTTCATCAGCATTGATCATAAACATAATTGCATCCACTTCATTTAAAGTGTTCTCTGCAATTTTGACCATAAAATCGCCTAGTTTATGCTTCGGTTTGTGAATTCCGGGCGTATCAATGAAAACAATTTGTTTTTCCTTATCTGTGTATACACCTTGAATCTTATTTCTCGTTGTTTGCGCCTTGTCACTCATAATGGCAATTTTTTGACCAATTACTCTATTCATAAAGGTAGATTTCCCGACATTAGGTCTTCCAATTATAGCTACAAATCCTGATTTGAAAGTGTTTTCCATACTGTTCCTCCGCTATTCTCTTGTTGGCTGCTATATGTATATCATACTATAAATTGCTGTGTATTTCATGCATTCGACAAAACTAGTGGTAATGTTTTTTAAAACCTGTAAAAAGGATGTATTCCCTAATATTCTACACGAATTGGCATTGTTTAAACATTCTAACATGTGATGTTGTTTTTTGGAAGGTTGGTTATCATTATCTAGAGGTTAGAAACTCAAACAAGCTTCATTCGCCTCCCTTTTAAGTTTGTACAAATTGAAAAAGGAAAGCTTCCTAAATAAGTTCACTTTCCCTTTCGTATAATCTCTAATTTTGATAGCACTATGCTAAAATTGCTAACCATTTTGGCAAAAAAATTAGACATGCTATGATGATGGCAATGATTGCCGTAACTAAAACAGCTGCTGCAGCAAGATCTTTTGCGGTACCTATGGCGGTATGTTTTTTTGGCTCTAAGTAGTCTAAAGCTCTTTCGAGGGCAGTATTCATTATTTCCATACTAATGACCGCACCAATGGTTAGAAAAAGGATAGCCCATTCCACTGTGGATAGTTTAGTTATCAGACCGATAATGATCACCATTATCATAGCTAATAGGTGTATTTTGACATTTCGCTCGGTTAATATGGCGACTTTTAATCCTTTCCATGCATAACGAAACCCAAAATGGAACCTATTCTTACCTCGATAATCCGAAGCCATTTAAGATCTCCTCTTGTCTTGAAAACATTTTTGTTTCTTCATCCTTCTCCATGTGGTCGTATCCAAGTAAATGCAAGAAGCCATGTAACGCAAGAAAACCTAGTTCTCTTGATAGGCTATGATTATACTCCTTTGCTTGTTCCTCTGCTTTGGTTACCGAAATGATAATATCTCCTAAAACAAGAGGCAATCCTTCACCATTTATAGCCAATTCTCCTTCTTGTTCCTCCTCTAATGCAAAGGAAAGCACATCAGTAGGTCGATCAAGACTCCTGTATTCTTTATTCAATCGTTGAATTTCCTCATTGTCTACGAATGTGAGTGATAATTCAGCATTGTCAGGTATTTTCTCCTCTGTTGCTGCATAGCTTAATAATCGACTGATAAGTTCCAGATAATCCTGTTTAATACTTTCTGTTTCATCGATAAAATCAATCTCCATGTTATTTTGCCTCCTTGATCGACTCATCTTTTGGATATTGAATCCTTGAATGATAAATACCTTTTAATGTTTCACAGATGACGCTTTTCATTGTTTCTAATTCTTTTAATGTTAAAGAACTATTGTTAAGCTGTCCATCTAACACACGATCCTTTATGATGGATGTTACAATATTTTCTATTTCTTCCTGGTTTGGATGATTGAGTGATCGAACAGCAGCTTCTACTGAGTCACAAATCGATACTGCTGCGGCTTCCTTTGATCTAGGCCTAGGACCTTGATAACGAAATTCGGATTCTGGAACCTTCTCATTAACCTCTTTTGCTTTATAGTAAAAAAACTTTAACAGGGTTGTACCGTGATGCTGCAGGGCAATATCAATGATTTCTTTTGGAAGCTTATCTTTTCTTAACATTTCTGCACTATCCAAAGGATGCTGAAGAATGATTTCAGCGCTCTCGTAAGGGTCCAAAAAATCATGGGGGTTTTTCATTCCCATTTGATTCTCAATAAAGTAATGTGGTCGAACGGTTTTCCCTAAATCGTGATAATAAGCACCTACTCGTGCAAGTAATCCATTCGCACCAATTGCTTCACAAGCTGCTTCACTTAAATTGGCAACCATAATACTATGGTGGTAGGTCCCCGGTGCTTCAATCAATAATTTCCTCAACAACGGTTGATTCGGACTAGACAGGCTCAAAAGCTTTGAATCTGAAATAATTCCTAATCCTGACTCAAAAAATGGAAGCATTCCAATTGTTAACACGGTTGAGAACATGGCAGAAAGAAAGCCATATCCACTAAACATTAAATAGTCTAACCAGTCATATTTCTCAAACGATAATAATAAAAATAAAGATACAGTGACAATATTATATAACGAGATACTGATGCCAGCCTTTAAAATCGCCATTTTATCCTTCACATTGGCTAAAAAATAAATGCTAGCTAGCTGTGTAACCAAAAAGTATACTCCTGCCTCCATATTAAGCAGGCCAGGTATGTTCGCATTAAAAATGACACTACCTACCATTGCATAAAAAATAGAAAAAACGATTGCTAGCCGCTCACTGACTAAGATTTTTAAAAGCATAGATGCTACAGCAATTGGCGCGACAAAATAAAGAGGATTTACCGTAGTCGTATAAAAGCTGACGACCTTCATTAAACTAGCAATAAAAATACTAATAATAATAATGGCAATTAACGAACTAAGCTTCAATGCTTTCTTTTTCTTTGCATGCCACATCTCCAAAAACATCATGGACGCTAGGAGAAGTAATAAAAGCGATAGCCCAATTAACGGGAATATATTCCTCTCTTCATTTAAAAGCCCTGTAATCTTAAGCTCTTCATAAATTTCATTCGTAATTAATTTTCCTTCTTCAACAATGATTTCACCAGCACGAATCATGACAGGCTCAACATTCTCTCTAGCTCTTTGTTGGGCTTCATTTGTTTTATCTGCTGAGAAAAAGGAGTTTGGTTCGACTCCATAGGAAATAAGTGGATATAAAGACCGTACAAAGCTATTATCTAGTGTTGAATAATGCAGCTTTTGTTGGATTGACTCTATTACCTTGTTCTCTTCTTCTATTTGAACCCCTGTATGATAAGCATCATTTAATGCAGTCGTCAATAATTCTTTAGCAAGCATTCTATTCTCTGGACTTGCTTCGAATAAGGAGAGAAATACTTGATCATCAATTTCACGAATGGCTTCATCTTGAACAAGGTCCTTCAAGTAGGAAATTTTGTCATCGATTGTGACGGATGGAAGTGATAGTGTCTTCTTCAAATCCTCTGATTCCACTTTTTCAATTGCTTCAAATATTTCGTGGACAGCAGAGACCCTTTCATCTGCCACTTCTAATGAAATCTCGTAGTGATCCTCTACTGATTGAACAGCTTCTCGTATACGACTGTCCGTCTCCTTTGTGTTTTCAATGGTGATAGGGGAACGAATCGTTTCATTTGCTGTTGAAAATTTCTCGATGTCATATGTTTCCGTATATACATTGGAATACGTCACCAGAAAAAAAATAGAGGCACAAATGAGGGATGTTAGTAAAAATTGTATCCAATCATATTTTAAGTATTTATGTATATCCTTTGTTATGTTTTGTTTTCTCATCATCATCCCTCTTTTGATTATTCAAAGAATGGTTTAATCATTAGTTATTTACACGCATGAGATTTTACATTTGCGCTTTTTATTTCTTTTCATAGGCTTCAATGACTTTTTGCACGATTGGATGTCTGACTACATCTGACTGAGATAAAGTAACAAAGCTTATTCCGTTCATATTTTGGAGCTTTTCCCTTGCCTCCACTAATCCTGAATAAACCCCTTTTGGTAAATCAATTTGAGTTACGTCACCAGTGATAATCATTTTTGACCCAAATCCAAGTCTTGTTAAAAACATTTTCATTTGAGCGGTAGTCGTATTTTGCGCTTCATCTAAAATGACAAAAGCATCATCTAATGTTCGCCCTCGCATATAAGCAAGTGGTGCAATTTCAATTGTTCCACGTTCAATTAATCTCATCGTATGTTCATTGCCAAGCACATCATGTAATGCATCATAAAGTGGACGTAGATACGGATCAACCTTTTCTTTTAAATCTCCTGGTAAAAATCCTAGGCTTTCCCCTGCTTCTACTGCAGGCCTTGTTAGGATGATTCTTTTTACTTTACCACTTTTCAAAGCAGATACTGCCATCACAACGGCTAAATAGGTTTTTCCTGTACCGGCTGGACCAATTCCAAAAACCAAATCATCTCGTTTCATTGCTTGCAAATAATTTCGTTGACCGAGCGTTTTTACCCGAATTGATTTACCCTTAGCGTTTTTTGTAATCTCGTCTTCAAATAATGTCTCAAGTTGATCGATTTTTCCTCTTTTTGCTAAATCTACAGCATAAATAACATCGCGTTCTGTTACCGCAATCCCTTTTCGAATGATGTGAAGTAATCCATCTAACACTTCTTGGATCATTTTTCTATCTTCCATTGTTCCAGAAACGCTTACTTGTTCTCCTCTTGAAACAATGGAAACTTGTAACTGTTCTTCTAATTGTTTGAGATGGCGGTCTTCTGTACCGAATAAATTTAATGCTTCGTTTGGGTTCTCTAGTTGTAAATTAATTAATTTAAAATCCTCTGACATAATCAATCTCCTTGATTTATTGTTTGTCTTTTTACAATGTCTTCTAGAACGGTGTAATATATTGTTAATTTAACTTTACCATGCTCTACTCGTTCGTGCAAAATTTTTTCATCTATTATTTCTGCATCAATTGGTATGCTTTTTTTCAACCTTCTTTTCGCCTGTTGGAGTGCAAGTTTTTTCGCTTCATCCTCTGACCGTTTCTCCTCGATTTGTTCTTTCTCAAATATAGTCTGTTCCACATAACTTATTGGCAGCTTCCATTTCAAGAAATAGAAAGATCGTTCATTTACCTCCATTTGGCTATTTTTGTAATCAGGATATCGGAAATTCCAAACAGGTATGAGCCAATCTATAACCTTCAAATAATGCTTCTTTTCACTCTCCCCTGTTAGCACTTCATACTTATCGTCTATCGAAAGCTCAATTTCACTTCTATACCAAACCTTAGCAATCACTTCCCCTTTAGCAACAAGAGGCTTTGGAGCTTGTTCCTCTTCCTTCTTGTCCTCCTCTTTTTGGTCACCTAAATAAGCAGAAATGAGGATATCGTTTTTGTTTACTACATCATTTGGTTTTACAAGAGGTTGTCCGTTTTCAACGTAAAGATCTACAATTACCCCCTCTTTCGCAGCAACTAGGTGGCCTGGCTCCTCCTCTTCAGGCTTTTCCACTAGTGTTTTTTCAACACCCTCTAAATGGAAGTTTGACCCTCTTTTCGTTACGCCGATCCACAATAACTCTGGAATGTCCTCTAGGAGCTTTTTTTGAATTTCCGCTGGTGAAGCTATATTCCATTGCAAGCTCCCCTTTGTCACACCATACTCGGTGAGGTGCTCCATGACTTTTTTATCCAATTCATTATCTAATCCATTGATGTCGATTCGCCAGACCATGTTAGAAAGGAAAAAAATAAAACACACTGCAATCATAAATCCAATGAGTAGTGGTTTTTGGTATAAGGTATGCTTCATAAAAAAAGGAAAACCATTTTTGTCACGGAAATAAACCTTATGAATAGTCTTCCTTTTAACTTTGCGTAGCTTAGGGATATCCTTTACATTAACAATACCAGTGCAAGTTGTCCTATTTATTTTGTTTATATCCCATGATTGTATGCCATTTTTCGCACATAACTCAAAAAATTTTTCTGGATATTCACCTATCACTTTTATGGTGACATACCCTTTTAACCAGCTTTTTTTCTCGAGAAACATCTATGTTTTCCCTCCATTTATCTCTTTTTGGAAAGTTACATCCGTAATTTTCCCTTCTAGTAAGATCTCTTGTCCGACCATCATTTTCAGTACAAAATCAGATCCAATAATCTTAATAAAGCCATTGTGCACCTTCAGCAAAAGTTCATTGGATTGAAAGATTATTAAACCTTGATGATTTTCGATATAGGCATGAATGGAACCTATCATGGTAATACGTGGGAGTTCCAACATGACTTCAGAAGGAAGATCAAATGTTTTAGTTACGAATCTTGATAGCTTATCTTTCCATTGCCGCACAGCACAACGCCCCCTTCATTTCATTGTATGAAAAGTTAGTTAGCTATATGCTTGAATAGGTACGTTTACTTTGAGCTTAGAATGCTGTGTATCTTACTTACTTTACTAAAATAAAAAATAGCTATAAACCAGTTACGGTTTATAGCTATTTTTCTTCTGAATATTTTGATATGCTTTCGGTTTACCTAATACCTCTGCCATAATCAGCCCTTGGGCAATCCCCTTCGTTGTTAAATTGCTCTTGAGTGAAAGACTAGCAATTTTCTTATTTTCACTTTGTCTTTTAAGGCTTGGTCTATTAGGTAAAGCATCATGCTCACCTAATTGCTGCTGGCGAACGTCCTGCGCATTCTGAAGCTTTTCTTTTAAACGTTCCATCTGGTCACGTTTTTGGTCTTGAAAGCTAGCCTCTCCACTAGCTGGAATAGGTTCTATTTTCGGCTCACTCTGCAAGGTTTCCTCTGGTACGCTCGTCTGTTGTTCTTCTCGAGATTGATGCTGAGCTGTAGAAGCTCTTTTCATTTGCTTAGGTTGATTGCTATTCTTTTTCTCGTTAGCTTTGGAGAGGCCGAAAACCCACAAGAGCACTGCAATGATAGCGGGAAGAAAGCCTAAAATATCATCCATTATTCTCTTCCTTTCCAGTAAGAGTTGGCTGATGAATTAATAAAACTACTGATTGGTATCATCGTCTTTATCCGTGTCCGTTAATTTACCAATTGCATCTCTCATATCGGTATCTGCTCCAATATTTTTGTAATTCATATAGTCCATTACACCCATTTTCCCAGAACGTAGCGCCTCTGCTAAAGCAAGTGGTACGTCTGCTTCTGCTTCTACTACTTTGGCACGCATTTCTTGGACTTTTGCCAACATTTCTTGTTCTTGAGCAACCGCCATTGCACGTCGTTCTTCTGCTTTTGCCTGCGCAATGTTTTTGTCTGCCTCTGCTTGGTCTGTTTGCAAAATAGCTCCAATGTTCTTACCGATATCTACATCGGCAATATCAATAGATAGAATTTCAAACGCAGTACCAGCATCCAACCCACGGTTTAAAACATTTTGGGAGATAGAATCAGGGTTTTCCAATACTTTCGTATGGGCTTCCGAGCTACCAATTGTACTAACGACCCCTTCCCCAACACGAGCAATTACCGTCTCTTCACCAGCACCACCGACAAGTCGATCAATGTTCGCTCTAACAGTAATTCTAGCCTTTGCCTTTACCTCGATTCCATCCATTGCAATACCTGCGATAAATGGTGTTTCAATTACCTTTGGATTAACACTCATTTGGACTGCTTCTAATACGTCACGTCCTGCTAAGTCAATAGCTGCGCAGCGTTCAAAGCTTAATTCAATATTTGCTCGTTGTGCTGCAATTAATGCATTTACCACTCTGTCTACATTACCACCTGCTAAATAATGACTCTCTAGTTGGTTCGTGGTAACTCCAAGTCCTGCTTTATGTGCCTTAATCAATGGATTAATAACACGGGATGGGACAACCCTTCTTAAACGCATTCCAACAAGTGTGAAGATACTGACCTTTACCCCTGCTGCTAGTGCACTAATCCATAGCATTACAGGAATAAATGTAAACAGTATAGCAACTGCGATAACAATTAACCCAATGAGTATAATTGGTAAAAATCCTCCAAATCCTGCATCCATTTTCATTTCCTCCTAATCATTTTTTATTGGTCTTACCACAATTCGGGAACCTTCTACTTTGACGATTTTAACAGGTCGACTCATGTCAATAAAAGCCCCTTCTGAAACAACATCTAAACGCTCATCGTTGAATTCAGCTGTTCCTGAGGGTCGAAGAGGTGTCACTGCTATCCCTTCTCGACCGATTAGTTCTTTTCGATTTACTGTTGATACATAACCAAGCTCTGTTGTGGTTGCATCGTTTAATATGACATGTCGAAAGATTCCCTTCTCAAGTCCAATCGTTTTAAACAGAACAACCGCTACAATAATTGCTAATGAAATGGCAATTAAAATACTGATCGACATCTGACCTATATTGTCTGTTGACATAAACAGGGATACAACAATAGCCGCAAGGCCGATAAATCCCAAAATGCCACCAGGTGCAAATATTTCGATTATAATCAAGACAATTCCTAATATTAATAGAACTATCGCCTCATATCCGGCAAGACCTGCAATAATATGGCCGTAAAAAAACAGGATTAAAGATACTAAGCCAATGGAACCAGGAATACCGAAACCAGGTGAATACAATTCTACAACAAGTCCAATACTTGCAAGGGATAACAAGATCGGTACAACAACTGGATTTGTTAGGAAACGAGCAAGACCTTCGGCAAATGTAGGACTCGTTTCAACCACTTCAGCATCAGAAAGCGATAAGCTATGTAATAATGCAGTTCGATGATCTACTATGTCTTCTGCATAACCAATCTCTACTGCGGTTTCTGCATCTAAGGTTAAATACTCGCCTTTTGGCGCACCATAATCTGGTAAGTCGACATTAGCATTGGCCATTGCTTCCGCATAAAGCGGATCCCGATCCTTAGAGCTTGCAGCACTTTTCATACTGGCGATCCATGCTGATTGAGCTTTTTTATCTGCAGCAGTTCCATCTGAATTAATGACACCACTAGCTCCCATGCTTGCTTGGGGTTTCATATATATATTGTCAGTGTTGAGGGCTAAATAAGACCCTGCAGATAATGCTTCTACCGTTACAAAGGAAGTCGTTTCAATCTCTAAGTCTTGTAATATCTCGCCAATATTTTTGGCTGCATCTACCCTGCCACCAGGTGTATTGATTTCAAATATAATGTGATCAGCACTTGCTTCTTTCGCTTCATTTGTTGTCCGTTTAACAAATGCCTCTAAACCTCTTTCAACTGTGTCTTCGATAGGAATAACATAGACTAGCTTTCCCTCTCCTTCAGCAGCTTGAATATAGGTAAAAAAGCTTAAACAGCTAAAAAGTATAAAAACCATTGCACTTGCTTTTAATAGGATACGTGACAAATTCCCTCCTCCCTTCTTTTCAGGCTATTTTACATTTACGATTGAAAGCTGTAAAAGGTTTCAAAATTTAAACAAAAAAGACTAATCGCATACAGTTTACCATATTTTCATTGCGGAAGGAAAAATATCCTACAACATTTGATTTTTGTTTTACTAAAATTTATTATGTGCTATGAATAAGTAGCCATTTTATTAGCAACAGAAATAGTTCCATTCCTAAAAAATAAACTGTGAATGCTAAGAGGGTGGTTACTCTCTCACATTCACAGTTTATATTTGGAATAATATAATCTTATTAAATTAGGCTCAGAGAAAAGGCCTAAATATTGTGATATTTAAAAGGAATCAATGTATTCTTATCATTTATTTTAAATGCTTTTGAACAAATTGGTTCACTCTTGCTCCTTCTGCCTTACCTTTAACCTTAGGCATTAAAGCACTCATCACTTTTCCCATATCTTTCATGGATTCTGCTTGAACTTCATCAATTGTCTGTACAACTATTTGCTCTAATTCCTCGTCAGATAGTTGCTCAGGCATATATGCTTGTAGTATTTTGATTTCTTCTTCTGTTTTACTTACAAGATCATCGCGTCCAGCTTCTTTAAATTCATGGAGGGAATCATTTCGTTGTTTCAGCTCTCTAGCTAAAACCGTTAATTCTTCATCTTCTGACAATGCATCCTTCTTTAACTTAATGGCTTCATTCTGAATCGATGCTTTGACCATTCTTATTACGCCTAATTTTAATTTATCTTTGTCCTTCATCGCCTGTTTCATATCCTGGTTCAAAAGTTCAACGATTGCCATTGATTCATACACCCTCTTTAAAATTTACGCTTTCTAGCTGCCTCCGATTTTTTCTTACGGCGAACACTAGGTTTTTCATAAAATTCACGCTTACGATATTCAGATAATGTACCAGATTTTGATACACTACGTTTAAAGCGACGAAGAGCATCTTCAAGTGACTCGTTTTTACGAACGCGAGTTGTGTTAGACATGCAATTTCCCTCCCTCCGAAGCATACAACAAAAATTAATCTAACATATGTACAAAAATGGCTACATATGTCTCCTAGCAATTATAATATAGTACTATTGTTAGGTCAACAATTTTATGTTTATTTTCCATTATACTTGCAATGCTGCATCATCCATCACACGAACAAATTTACCATCATTATACGGGTAGCCAGCTTTCGTAATCTTCACTCTTACTATTTCACCAATCATATCCTTTGTTCCTTCGAATCTAACCTTCAAATAGTTATCAGAATAACCGACAAGCATGTTTGGATGATTTTCATCCATCGTTTCTTCAGGAATAACTTCTATTACCTCGTCCTCATATCGCTTCGCATAGGCAAGGGCTTGTTCATTTGATAGGTCTATTAATTTCTGTACGCGATTATTTTTCAATTCTTCATCTACTTGATTATCCATTCTTGCAGCAGGAGTCCCGGTTCGTTTAGAGAATGGAAATACATGCAATTCAGAGTATCCAATCTCTTTGATGAAATCAACAGTTTCTTGAAACTCCTCATCTGTTTCTCCAGGAAAGCCAACAATTACATCAGATGTAATAGCAAGATTCGGCAATGCATTTTGAATTTTCGCGACACGCTTCCGGTAAAAATCAGTGGAATATTTACGACGCATCCGCTCTAATACGGTATCTGATCCAGACTGTAATGGAATGTGAAGATGTGGAACAATTTTCTTTGATTGATCAAGTACCTCAATCACTTCATCAGTAATCTGACTTGCCTCAATAGAAGAAATTCGGATTCGTTTTAAACCTTTTACCTTTGCTTCTAAATCACGTAATAATTGAGCAAAATTATAGTCTTTCATATCCTCACCATAGCCAGCAGTATGAATCCCTGTTAAAACAATTTCTTTATAACCAGCTTCTACAAGCTGTCGCGCTTGCTTTAACACATTCTCCGGATCCCTTGAACGAAGTAATCCCCTTGACCATGGGATAATACAGAAGGTACAAAAATTGTTACAGCCTTCTTGTATTTTTAATGAAGCACGTGTTCGATCCGTAAAGGCTGGGACATCCATCTCCTCAAACACTCTATTTTTCATAATATTAGAAACACCATTAATAGGCTCACGATGCTCTTGATGTTCCTCGATATATTGAATCATCTTTCCGCGATCTTGGGTTCCAACCACAATATCTACACCTGGAATTTCCATGATTTCTCCAGGTGACGTTTGAGCATAGCAACCTGTTACACATACAATACCCTCAGGATTACTCCTAACAGCACGCCTGATAATTTGCCGACTTTTTTTATCACCAGTATTCGTTACAGTACAAGTATTAATAACGTAAACATCTGCATGGTGATCGAATTCTACACGTTCATAGCCTTCGTTTTTAAATTTCTGCCAAATACCTTCTGTTTCATAATGATTCACTTTACAACCTAATGTATGAAATGCAACTGTAGGCATTGGATCACCTCATTTCTTCAAAATAATAGGATAAACTAGACAATGCATAAAGTGGCGCAGTTTCTGTTCGCAATATTCTTGGTCCAAAACGCACCGGTTGAAAGGATGATTTCTTTAAAAGAGTTGCTTCTTGCTCAGAAAAACCACCTTCAGGACCAATACAAATAAGTACAGAAGCTCCTTGATTTATATTGGAAAAGTAGTCGTGTAATTTCTTGCTTTGACGATCTCTCACTTCTTCTTCATAAGCAAAAAATTTACAGTCATAATGGACACTTCTTTCCAATAGACTATCGAACGTCCAAACCCCTGAAACGGTTGGAATTTTATTACGGTGTGCTTGTTCACTCGCTTCTTTCACAATTTTTTCCCAGCGAGGTCTTTTTTTAATTACTTTTTTTTCATCCCACTTTACAACAGAGCGATCTCCTTGAAAAGCAATTAATTCGGAAGCGCCTAATTCTGTCGCTTTTTGCAAAATATACTCCCATTTGTCACCTTTTGGTAAGCCTTGAGCAATGGAAACTTTAATAGGTAATTCAGCAGAATCTGCTATCCATTCTATTATTTTAGCATTTACTGTTTCCGTTCCAATATGTTGAATTTTGCATTTAGCTGTCATTCCATCTGGGTGGCTACAAAGGATGATATCTCCAACAACCATCCGCATGACATTTACAACATGATGAAAGTCATCGCCATTTAACGATACCTCATATTCTGTCCATTTGTCAGCCTGTACAAAATATCGTTGCATGATCTACCTACTCTCTTCCGGTTTTTTTGCGATAATGGAAATCCAGTCTTCCATTTGGTTGACTTCCATAATTTCAAAGCCAGCAGCTTCTAAACCTGATTCTACTTGTTGTCTTTTGGCTTGGATAATGCCTGATGTAATAAACATTCCACCTGGCTGGAGTAAGCGATACGCATCACGCTCAAAACGGAGAATAATCTCAGCTAATATATTCGCTACAATAATATTTGGTTGGATAGTTATATGATCTAATAAATTATTTTGTTTAACCGTTACATGATCACTAACCTTATTTACTTTCACATTCAATTTCGTGCTTTGTACTGCGACATCGTCTAAATCGTAAGCATAAACCTTTTCCGCCCCAAGTAAAATCGAAGCAATGCTCAACACACCAGAACCACATCCTACATCAAGCACCACATCTTCTGCCTTTATTAGTCTTTCTAAAGCTTGAATGCTAAGAACAGTTGTAGGATGTGTGCCTGTACCAAACGCCATACCAGGATCAAGCTCAATGATCAATTCATCTGAAGAGACAGGCTGGTAATCTTCCCATGTTGGGGTGATCGTGATTCTTTCAGAGATTTTAACTGGTTTATAATATTTTTTCCATGCAGTAGCCCAATCCTCTTCGTTTACTTCACTTAACGTAATTTTGTTCAATCCAATGTCGATATTATATAGCAATAGATTGTTAATTGCTTGTTTAATTTCTGAAACAGTTTCTCCTAGAAAACTATTAACAGGTAAATAGGCCTTTAATCGAACGCCTTCTTCTGGATAGTCCTCTGGATTGAGCTCATAGATTTCTCCGAATTCATCATCTCTTTCAGTAAATAAATCCTGTTGATCTTCAATCACAACACCACTTGCACCCGCTTCATGCAGAATATTGGAGATCGGTTCAATTGCCTCATTTGTCGTATAGATCGAAAGCTCTGTCCACTTCAAACAGATCAACTCACTTTATAAAATATTTTATTCGACTGGGTATACGCCTACTCCCCTTTAAAAGCTCGCTTTACTCTCTGGAAAAAGGAGTCCTCGTGTTCATCTGTTGGTTGATTGCCACTAATCTCATTAAACTCTCTTAAGAGTTCTTTTTGACGTTCATTTAAATTTTGTGGAGTAATGACACGAATTTGGATATGCTGATCACCTTGACCATAGCCGCGAACATTTGGAGCACCTTTACCTTTTAAACGGAAGGTCTTACCAGTTTGAGTTCCTGCTGGTACTTTTAATTTCACCTTGCCATGAAGGGTTGGTACTTCAATCTCATCACCTAGAGCGGCCTGAGCAAAAGTTATCGGCATTTCACAATAAATATGATCTCCTTCTCTTTGATAAAATTCGTGAGGCTTTATTTGAAAGACTACGTATAAATCTCCTGCAGGGCCACCGTTTTTCCCTGGCTCTCCTTGGCCTGAAACGCGAATTTGTTGACCATCATCTATACCTGCTGGAATTTTAACATGTATTTTCTTACGTTGATTGACTTTTCCTTTCCCACCACACGTAGAACATTTATCTGTAATGATCTTACCTGAACCTTGGCAGTGATGACAAACCCTTCTATTTACCACTCTTCCAAATGGAGTGTTTTGTTCTACATTTAACTGACCACTTCCATTACAATGTGAACATGTTTTAGGGCTTGTTCCTGGCTTTGCTCCTGATCCATTACACGTAGAGCAAGTTTCTTCTTTCGGAATATGAATATCGGTTTCTTTACCGAAAATAGCTTCCTCAAAATCAAGTGTCATGGTATATTGTAAATCATTTCCCTGACGTGGTGCATTAGGATCTCTTCTGCCGCCACCGCCGAAGAACATATCAAAGATATCTCCAAAACCACCAAAGTCTTCGCCTCCACCAAAGCCTCCGAATCCTTGACCTTGTGGACCTGCATGCCCAAATTGGTCATATTGCTGGCGTTTTTGCTCATTGCTTAAAACTTCATACGCTTCTTTGACTTCTTTAAACTTTTGATCAGTTCCTTCTTCTTTGTTTACATCTGGGTGATATTTACGCGCAAGCTTACGATAAGCCTTTTTGATTTCATCTTTTGATGCATCCTTGGAAACACCAAGCACTTCGTAATAATCTCTTTTACTCACTGATAAATCACGCTCCCGGTCATTATTGCATAAAACTAATCATAACATTGAATATCCATTGTAAGCAAACAAAATAAGCTTCCGATTATCTTCAACAGTATAGGTGCCATAAGCTGTTTACTTCTCGGCTGATCATCCTTTATACTTGTAATTCTATATTTTTTTGATCTGGCAAGGAAAAAGCCAAAGCCATTAATTTTGACTTTGACTTTCTTTTCTCCTATAACTGCTTACTTTTTATCCTCGTCGTCTACTTCTTCGTAATCCGCGTCTACAACATCATCATCTGAATTTTGCGCTTGGTCACCACTTTGATCCGCTTGTGCTTGTTGTTGGGCTTGTTCATACAATTTAACCGTCAATGCTTGAACTTGCTCCTCTAAAGCTTCTTTCTTCGCTTTAATCTGTTCTTGATCATTGTCCTCTAGCGCTTTTTTCAGTTCGTCCTTAGCTGCTTCTGCTTTTTGCTTTTCTTCATCGGTTACATTATCACCGAGATCCTTTAATGTTTTTTCTGTTTGGAACACTAATTGATCTGCTTCATTACGTAATTCAATTTCCTCACGACGTTTTTTATCTGCCTCTGCATTTTCTTCTGCTTCTTTGACCATTTTTTCTACTTCATCATCAGAAAGACCAGAGGAAGACTTAATCGTAATAGATTGTTCTTTGTTTGTACCAAGATCTTTAGCACGTACATTGACAATACCATTTGCATCAATATCGAAGGAAACTTCGATTTGAGGAACCCCTCTTGGAGCTGGTGGGATATCAGTTAATTGAAAACGACCTAATGTCTTGTTGTCTTGAGCCATCTCGCGTTCCCCTTGTAATACATGAATGTCTACTGCTGTTTGGTTATCTGCAGCTGTTGAGAACACTTGAGAATGACTTGTTGGGATGGTTGTATTTCTCTCGATTAATTTTGTTGTCACTCCACCCATTGTTTCAATACCTAATGAAAGTGGTGTAACATCAAGTAATACAACGTCTTTGACATCACCCTGCAGGACCCCACCTTGAATTGCAGCACCTGCTGCTACTACTTCATCTGGGTTTACCCCTTTAGACGGTTCTTTACCAATTTCTTTTTCAATCGCTTCTTGGACGGCTGGAATCCGTGTAGAACCACCAACAAGAATAACTTTATTAATTTCACTAGCAGAAAGGTCGGCATCACGTAATGCTTTACGCGTTGGTTCCATTGTACGCTCGACTAAATCAGAAGAAAGCTCATCAAATTTAGCTCTTGTAATGTTCATTTCTAAGTGTAATGGACCTGCATCTCCTGCCGTAATAAATGGTAGTGATACTTGTGTTTGAGTAACACCTGAAAGATCTTTCTTCGCCTTTTCTGCCGCATCTTTAAGGCGTTGTAGGGCCATTTTATCTTGAGATAAATCAATACCATTCTCTTTCTTGAATTCTTCGACCATATAATTGATTAATACTTCATCAAAATCGTCACCACCAAGACGATTGTCGCCAGCAGTTGCAACTACTTCAAAAGTACCTTCACCAATATCAAGTATAGAAACATCAAATGTACCACCACCAAGATCATAAACAAGGACGGTTTGGTCTTGGTCTGCTTTGTCTATTCCATATGCAAGCGCAGCAGCTGTCGGCTCGTTAATAATACGCTCTACTTCAAGTCCAGCAATTTTACCAGCATCTTTTGTCGCTTGACGTTCAGCATCATTGAAATATGCAGGAACTGTAATAACTGCTTTATCGACAGTATCCCCTAAATAATCTTCTGCATATGACTTCAAGTGCTGTAAGATGATCGCAGAAATTTCTTGAGGAGTATACTCTTTTCCTTCAATTTCTACTTTGTAATCTGTTCCCATGTGACGCTTAATTGATTGAATCGTATTAGGGTTTGTAATTGCTTGACGTTTTGCAACCTCCCCAATTTGACGTTCACCATTTTTAAATGATACGACAGATGGAGTAGTACGGTTACCTTCAGGGTTAGGAATAACCTTTGCTTCTCCACCTTCCATTACTGCAACACATGAGTTTGTTGTACCTAAGTCAATTCCAATAATTTTACCCATAAAAAACACTCCTTCACATAGCTATGTAGTTATTGGTTTACCTTTACCATTGCTGGTCTAATTACTTTATCCTTTAATTGATAACCTTTTTGTAAGGTTTCCACAATCTGATTAGATTCGAAACCATCTTCTGAAACTTGCATTACCGCTTGGTGAAGGTGTGGATCAAACATTTGATTTTCAGTTTCAATTTCTTTTACACCTTCATTTTCTAGAACGGTTTTCAATTGACGGTACACCATCTCCAAGCCTTCCACGACACTTTTAGCCTGCTCGTCTTCAATATCGACGGCTAGTGCTCGATCAAAATTATCGATCACCGGCAAGAGTTCCGTTACAATTGCTTGGGATTTATATTTTAAGTCTGCTTCTTTTTCTTTTTTTGTTCTTTTTCTAAAATTATCATATTCAGCCTGTATTCGTAGAAGACGATCCTCTAGTTGTGCTTTCTCTTCCTGCAGCTTTTCGTAGTCAGCTATTTCGACTTGTGCTTGTTCTATGTTTTCTTCTTCTACAATCTCTTGCTCTACATCTTGAACTACTTCTTCCTCAATATTTTCTGATTGTTCATTATTTTCTGCTTCATTATTTTGTAGATCTTTTTCTTCCATTCCTGTCACCTCCTAAAGAACCATTGTATAGCAAAACATACCTTACTAAAAAAAGCAAATAAAAACCATAGCAGAGAAAGGTGTTTTCTATTCGCTTCCTTTCTCTATTGATGGATAATTATATGGAAACTAGTACCAAGAATTAAACGTTTTAGTCAATCGTTTAGAAAGTACATTTAACAGAGAGATTACCCTAGAGTACTCCATTCTTGTCGGCCCTAGTAAAGCAATAGTGCCTAATTGCTCTCCTCCTAAGGAATAGGTTGCTGTAATTAAACTACAATCCTGCATTTCATCTAATTTGTTCTCTTGACCAATCGATACCTTAATGCCTTTATGTGAGCTTCTTAATATGTTGGCCATTTCGTCTTCTTTTTCCATAACAGTATATAAAGATTGAATTTTGTGGATATCATTAAATTCGGGCTGTAATAGTATATTTGTCTTACCATCCATGTACAGCTTAACAGGTTTTTTCTCTAATAATGCTTCTTTTAAATAGGCATAGGTTGCTTCAAAATCACTGCTAAATTGTTGAAGAAGTTCAGCAACCTCACCGTATAATTTCTCTTGTAGTCTAATAATTGGCACACCGATTAACCGCGAATTCAATATATTAACAAGCTTCTCGATATCGGTAGCTTGCATTGACTGTGGTATTGTAAAATGACGATGCTCTACATGACCAGCATTTGTGACTAAAATCGCGACAGCGGTATTATCCGAAAGGCTAATAATTTGAATTTGCTTTAATGTTGTCTTAAATACCTCAGGTCCTAGAATAATCGAAGTGTAATTCGTTAAATCAGACAATACTCGCGCTGACTTCTGTACAACCTTCTCAAATTCCAACAACTCTCTTTCAAAGGCATTTGTAATCAGTGACAACTCTTTATTAGACAATTGAAATGGTGAGAGCAAATGGTCCACATAAAAACGATATCCCTTTTCAGAAGGCACACGACCAGATGAAGTATGAGTTTTCTCGATGAATCCAAGCTCCTCTAGGTCAGCCATTTCATTTCTGATCGTTGCGGGGCTAAAAGTAACTTGTTCCTTTTTCGCAATAGCTCTCGATCCAATCGGCTGTGCTGTTTGGATGAATTCATCAATAATGACTTGTAAAACTTGTAGCTGCCTATCTGTTAGCATCGATGATCACCTCTGTTAGCACTCTTATATCACGAGTGCTAAATCTATTAATAAATTATCAAATCGATCGTTAATTGTCAATGAAGAAACTCTAATTTATTTGAGTCCATTAAAAATGCTTGGAACACTTCATTTCCAAAAGGTTTACCTTCTTCTGTTAAACGAATAAAGCCTTCATCGATGATAACCCATCCTCTTTGTTGGAGAGTAATCAGTTCTTCCTTATATAGTGTTTCCATTTTCAACTGATATTTACGCTCAAATTGATCTAGTGAAACTCCTCCACTTTTCCGTAGGCCAAGAAACATTTCCTCTTCTATCCGTTCCTTTAAACCGATCTCTTCGACATGTAATACAGGCTTTCCTGTATCGATTGCTGCTTGAACATATTGTGGATGTGGTCTAATATTGATCACACGCTTTCCTGGTAAATATCCATGAGAACCAGCTCCGAAGCCATAATAATATTCATTATTCCAGTAAGTTAGATTATGCTTACTTTCATATCCGGGCTTAGCAAAATTGCTAATTTCATACTGATATACCCCGTGGTCTCTCATCTCCTTACGTAAATGTTCATACATGTCTGCCTCTATTTCTTCTGGGGGCTTTGTAAGGGTACCTTTTTTATAACGCTGATAAAAGATAGTTTTAGGCTCGATTTGGAGCGAGTAAGCCGAATAATGAGGAAGGTTAAATTGCAGTGCTTCCTCTAGTGTTTTCGAGAAGCCTTCAAAGCTCTGATTTGGCAAGCTATACATTAAATCAATGCTAATGTTCGTTAAACCGATTTGTATTAAGTCATTAACATTTTGGTAAACGTCTTTGATACGATGAAGTCTTCCTAATTGTTCCAACATTTTATCATCCATGACTTGCACTCCCATGGAAATACGTGTAACGCCATGGTTTTTTAAGATTTTAATCTTTTCTTTAGTTAAATCACCCGGATTTGCTTCAAAGGTGTACTCACTGACTTGATCCACATCAAAATAATGCTCAATCATTTGAACAAGCTTCAATAATTGCCGATTATTTAATGCTGTAGGTGTACCACCACCCACAAATATTGTCTTCATTTTTTGCCTCGGTTTATTTATCGTTGTTGCTATTTCGTTTTCTAGTGCAACTAAATATTCGTCTGCCATTTTTTCTTCATAGAAGAATTTAGTGAAATCACAATAATGACATATTTTTTCACAAAAAGGTATATGAATATACGCTGATGTTATCATGATGCCTTCCCCCTTTTCTAACAGTGTAAAACCCTTGCCTTTATGACAAGGGTTTTTCTCCTATTCATCATCCATTTTCAATACTGCCATGAAGGCTTCTTGCGGAACTTCCACAGAACCCACCATTTTCATGCGTTTTTTACCTTCCTTTTGCTTTTCGAGCAATTTCCGTTTTCTAGAGATGTCACCACCATAGCACTTACTTAATACGTTTTTACGCATTGCCTTAATGTTCGTTCTTGCGACAATTTTATTACCGATGGCTGCTTGAATTGGCACTTCAAATTGCTGCCTTGGAATCAATGTTTTTAGTTTGTCCGCTATTTGCTTCCCACGCTCAAATGCAAAATCTCGATGAACAATAAAGGAAAGTGCGTCAATTGTATCCCCATTTAATAAAATATCCATTTTCACGAGGTTAGAAGGCTTATAGCCAATCAATTCATAATCAAATGATGCATAGCCCTTTGTCTGTGATTTTAACTGATCAAAGAAATCATAGACGATTTCGGATAATGGGATTTCGTAAACAACATTAACACGATTCTCGTCTAAATAATCCATATTAATGAAATCCCCACGCTTCTTCTGACAAATCTCCATAACTGGACCAACAAAGTCATTTGGTACCATCACCGTTGCTTTTACATAAGGCTCTTGCACCTCTTTGATGGATTGGTTATCTGGCATAAAGGATGGATTATCAATAGTTAGTTCTTCATCATCTGTCTTAATCACCTTGTAAATAACACTTGGTGCTGTTGTGATTAGATCAATACCGAATTCCCTCTCAATTCGTTCCTGGATAATCTCCATATGTAATAGACCTAAAAATCCACAACGGAAGCCAAATCCCAATGCTTGAGAGGTTTCCGCTTCATATTGTAAAGAAGAATCGTTCAATTCTAATCTCTCTAAAGCTTCTCGCAAATCATTATATTTGTCCGCATCAACGGGGTATAATCCACAAAATACCATCGGGTTTAACTTACGATAACCTGGTAAAGCTTCTTCTGCTGGGCGATTTGCATGAGTAATCGTATCCCCAACTCTTGTATCACCAACATTTTTAATCGATGCTGTTAAATAACCGACATCGCCAACCGTCAATTTATCCTGTTTGATTGGCTTCGGATTAAATACCCCTACTTCATTGACTTCAAATTCTTTTCCTGTAGCCATCATTTTGATCTTGTCGCCAACTTTAACAGATCCTTCTTTTATACAAACATAAGCAACTACACCACGATAGGGATCATATAATGAATCAAAGATTAATGCTTTAAGCGGCTCTTCTGGGTCACCAACAGGAGCTGGTATTCGTTCTACAATTTCTTCTAATATCTCTTCAATGCCGATTCCAGATTTAGCACTTGCTAAAATAGCTTCTTCCCCATCGATCCCGATCACATCTGTTATTTCCTGTTTTACTCTATCAGGATCTGCACTAGGTAAATCAATCTTATTAATAACCGGAATAATTTCCAGATCATTATCTAACGCTAAGTAGACATTTGCTAGCGTTTGTGCTTCTATTCCTTGGGCGGCATCTACTACTAGGATAGCTCCTTCACATGCAGCAAGACTTCGTGATACTTCATATGTAAAATCGACATGCCCTGGAGTATCAATGAGATGGAACAAATACTCTTCTCCATCCTCACGCTGATATTTTAACTGGACAGCATTTAGTTTTATCGTGATACCACGTTCACGCTCTAGGTCCATAGCATCTAGAAACTGTTCCTTCATTTCACGCGCCGTTAGTGCTTGAGTTTTTTCTAATATTCGATCAGCTAGTGTTGATTTACCGTGATCGATATGGGCAATAATAGAAAAATTTCGTACCTTACTCTGATTTCTTACGTTAGTCAATATCATTCAACTCCTATGTGACAAGCACAATATACTAGGATAGATTATAGCAGTGAAAGGAACGATGTTCAATCAAAAATATGAGGATGCCTTTAAAATAATTCATCTATGATCGCATGTGTAACACCAACAATTTTATTACATACCTTACTCACTATTTCTTCTCCACTATTTGCAACCGCAAATAGTGGAGAATTGCCTGGGGTACCCACTTCTGGTACATCTCCATTAATTTCATCAATAATATCTTCACGATCTACTACATCATCATCTTGTTTACCTTTATCGATCACTTCTTCTTGATGACTCACTGCTTTTGTAGAATCCGTGCGGTCCATACCAACATATAGTCCAAATGAAAATATGACGCATATTACTAATAAAAAGGATAGAAACTTCACATTAATCTCCCCTATTCTGTAGATACTTTTTCCGCATTCCAGTAGTATTCGCTAAAAACCTCTGCAAAAACTTCAGTCGTGTTATAAAGCTGCTCCATTGTGTTATCTACGCCCCCCATTTCAATGGTTAGCGCATTTTCAGAAACATCTTGGTTGTATACACCATTGCGTCCGGCCCCGGCATACATCTCCACCCCTCTGCTTAAGCCAGGATATTTTTTCTCTAGCTTTTCATGGAGAGCGGCAGCTAAAGCAGAATTCTTTTCGTGATTAGGGTTGTCTCCACCAATGACAAACATTATTTTGGCATATTCTTTTCCGTTGATTTCCTTTGTCGTGACATCTGCTCTCATACTATCGCGGTGAATATCAAAGACAAAATTAAGATCCTTGTTCGATTGTAGCGCTGTCTCTACTACTTCTTTAGAGGCAGTGTAGGAATGAGTAGAGTAGTTCCAACCTTTATCCACTAAAATCGAACCAATATCCGTATGGTCAACAGTTGAGCCAATTCCATTTCTCTCTAAATCCTTTGCTAGCTGATCACTAACTTTCGTAATATTTACTTCTGGATGAAAGGCATCATTTGGATTATCTGTTTTCGGTAAATATGGAAGGAAAGATTCTCGATTGTGTGTATTATAAATAAATACAACCTCTTTCTCTCCAGTCGTTTGTTGTTTCGGTTCTTTTTCTGCTGGTTTTTCTTGTTCTTTCTTTTCTTCTGGGACGGTTGCTTCTCTTTCTTCTAGGACAATATCCAGAGGAGGTGTCGATTCCACGGTTAAATTCGTATAATCGGTTCCCTCCCCCGCGATCAGAATTTGTCGATCATAGAGGTCAAAGCCTGGAAGCTCTCGGCTAACTAAGCTTCGTACATCATGCAGTCTTATATTCGTACCTACTTCAAATATGAACTTCCATGGCGAGAATTCTGCTTTATCCTCAGGAATTGCCTCTTTAAATAGTCGGTTCTCTAACAACATCAATGAAAGAAAATGAATTTCATCAACATTTGTTGTCCATTTCTTAACAGTGGATGAAGATACACGGTAATTCGGCTCTAAGCTAGTCATGATGCCTACAAGAATGAAGACGGCAAAAAAGCCTGCAATGAAGAACGATAGAATAACAAACACTTTATGTTTAGAAAGTAATAATACACGTCTATTACGGCTAATTTTTCGGCGCATGTTGTTCCCCTTTCTATTAGCTCTATTACATTTACTAGAATGTATGAGCGATCAATAGAAAGTAGAACCTTTCTGCCGAGAATTTTTTTATTATTACAGCAGCTTGTGATAAGGTTATTCTGCTAACGAGTGTACGTACCGAAATTTCGGATCGTCACTTTATCATGGAGACTAGCATTAATTGCTTGTGCCAATAAATGAGCCATGTCCTTCATATAGCCATCCACTTCCTTTGGTGTGACCATAAGGTTGTGACCAAGTGGAGTCAATACCTCTCGCATTAATGCTCTTTTTTCATGATCATTGAGTGAACCAATCATCCCAAAAATTTTTTCTCTTTTTTCGACACTTGGCATATCTTCCTCTGACAAAGAACGATCTCCAAAGCTCATTCCAGCAGGAGTTAAAGATTTAGAGGGGTTATCTTTTTCTCGAAATTCTTTGCCTATATGTTTAAATACATAATCGATTGCATCACTAGTTATGGTAACAGCATCTACTACAGTTGGAACTCCAATTGCAAAAACTGGTATTCCTAATGTGTCCTTGCTCAATTCTTTTCGTTTATTACCAACACCAGATCCTGGATGGATGCCTGAGTCTGATAATTGAATGGTCGTATTTACTCTTTCCATGGAACGAGAAGCTAAAGCATCAATTGCGATGACAAAGTCAGGCTTTAGTTTATCAATTACTCCTTTAATGATGTCACTCGTTTCAATCCCTGTAATACCCATGACTCCGGGATTAATTGAAGCAACTCTTCGATAGCCATCTGCAACATATTGTGGTTCATGTTCAAATAAATGATTGGTTACTAAAACTTTCTCAATCGTAAGAGGGCCGAGGGCATCAGGTGTAACACTTCGGTTGCCAAGCCCAACAACAAGTCCGGTAGCTTCCTTATCAATTTTATTTCTTTTCATTAAATCGCTAAGTTGCTTTGCCATGACTTTGGCGGTCTCTTCTTGTAGTGCAGTATCTTGCTTTTTGATCGCATCAGAGTAAACCGTTCGATAGGAACCTGGATTCTTCCCAATTTTCTTTGCGCCTTCTTCATTAATTTCGACATAAGAAATCCGAATATTTCCATCGGTTTCCTCTTTCATCTTCACCCCTTTAATACGATCTTCTGTTTGATTTTCTTTCTCTACATACATATCTTTTGCTTCTACTGCAAGATCGGTACGGACTTCAAATTTTTCCTCTTCCATTTTTTGTCCTCCTCCTTCAAATATGATTGAACTTGAAAGTAGTTTTACCGCCTCTTGTGAATTGATGCATATAGTTTTTGAAATAATTTTTATTGAAAAGTTTGACGAGCTTTGATAAAATGTCTTTTGACCTAACAAATGAAATGGTACGAAGCTTACGGAGGTGAAGATAATGGCAAATATTAAATCTGCAATTAAACGTGTACGTACAAACGAAGATCGCCGTTTACACAATCAATCCATTAAAACAGATATGCGTTCACATATTAAAAAAGTTGAGGCTTTAGTGGAAAGTAAAGATGTCGAAAATGCAAAGGTAGCACTTCAAACAGCTGTGAAAAAAATTGATAAAGCAGTAAGAAAAGGTTTAGTTCATCAAAACAAAGGGAATCGTCAAAAGTCACGATTAGCGAAAAAAGTTAATGAATTAAGTGCCTAAAGTAAAAAAGCCTGCTTCCCATATTGGAAGCAGGTTTTTGCTTTGTTTCTTTTTCTGTTTATACTCTTGTCGTTTGGCGTAACTGAATTATTTGGTATAGTAAAAGTTCTAGGCCAAGTGATTTATCAACCTTTCCTGTTTTAATTTGGGCATCAGTTTCTGCAAGAATGGTTAATGCTTGGTGAAGTTCTTCTTTGGTAAATTTTTGTTGCCTATTTAAAGAAAGCTTTGCAACATAAGGATGTATCTTAAGTTGGCCTACGATTTGCTGCTGACTATATCCTTTTTGCTTCAATGATTTGACATGTAACAATGTTCGAAATTGAGAAGAAACAAGAGCTACAAGTGCAATCGGGTCTTCATTCATCTTTTCTAAATCTTTTGCGATATGAATTGCTTTTGCAAGATCACTTTCAATAATGGCATCCACTAATTTTAAGCCAGTACTATTTTCTTGATGTGAAAGAAGTAATTCTGCTTCTTCCAATCGAATCGTATTGCCAGGACCAACATATAACGCTAATTTTTCCATTTCGGAGCTTATTATCATCAGATTAGTACCTATTTCCTCCAGTATATATTCCACAACCTCTTCCTTTACAATTACTTGATGCTCCTGTGCAATCTTCTCAATGGCTTCTTTCATATTCCATTCTTTTAACGGTTCACAAGAAATAACAGTTGCTTCCTTCTTTAATTGTTTCACTACTTTCTTTCTTTCGTCCACTTTTTCATATGGTGCTATTAAAACAAGAATGCTATATGGTGCTGGATTCTGTATATAATTAATTAATGTCTCTATTTGATGAGTGAAATCAAGATTAGGTGGTTTTGCTTTCAAAAAGCTAGCATTAGTGGCGATCACTAATTTTTTTTCACCTAAAAAGGGAAATGTATTTGTATCATTAATCACATCTTGAATCGATATTTCCTCCAGGTCATATAATGACACATTTGTATCCCTGTCTTCCTCCTCAATACTATGCTTTAAAAGGGATTGTTTAACTGCTTCCATCATATAGGTTTCTGTTCCATGCATGTAGTAAACAGGAGAAAATTGACCCTTTTTTATTTGTTCCATTACATTTAAATAACTCATGATTCCATCTCCAATATGTATAAAAAATTCCATTATATACGTATAATAAGTGTTGAAAAAAAAACAAATATGTTTTATTGTATAATAAGATTCATGTTAAGAAAAGGTTTCTTCATTGATTACATACTTTTGAAACAGAAGTCCAAAAAACCACTATATTAGATATACATTGGGCTTAACAGCACTTTGGGTTGAATGGAAGTGCTTAAATTGTATCGACAAAAATAAAGAAGGGAAAGAAAAGTACCTTCCCTTCGCAATCTATATTAACGCAACTTCATTAGCCCCGGGTAACTAACGAAGCTACGATGTTTTTCTTATTATATAGATTGACCGTATTGATGAATTATATTGGTGTTAACTCTTGCTAAGTAAGGGAATCCTGTAGAATGAAGGAACTATTTTTTTGAAATAAGGAGGTATGCTATTATGAACGAATTCGAAAAAGAAGTTCAATCCAAGCGTCATGACCTTTTTGATGCAGCTGCTGGTTTTATTTTTTCATTTCTATTTTTCATGATTATTTTCTTTATTGCGGTTATATTTGATGCCATTGGTTCTTAAAAGCGAGACAAAAAGTCTCGTTTTTTTAATTTAGACAAAACCAATGATTTCGCTAAACTTACTTCTTTTTGCTTACGTACTTTTCAGCACCTTCTAGCATGGTGAAATTATACTATACAGGTATAGAAAATAGAGGAAATATCAATAAAAATTCTATCGTTTAGACTTTACATTATCATATGGAAGAAAGGTTGAAATGGTTCCATCATATTGGAAAGTAATCGCCCCCATCCTATCTGTCCGAAAAACTCGAACCTTTCTTCTTTTCAATGTCCTTAATACTTTAGGATGAGGATGACCATAGCCATTGTTTCTTCCTACAGAAATGATGCCTACCTCAGGCTGTATTTGTTCAATAAAAGGAATAGAACTAGATGTATGACTTCCATGATGAGCTACTTTTAGAACATCAACAGGAAGAGACGGATAGTTCGAGGCTAAATATTGCTCACTTTTTTCTCCGATATCTCCTGTAAATAACCAATTAAACTCACCAAATTTACTATATAGAACCAATGAATTTTCATTTTTATCACCATTATCCAGAGAGGGATGCAGCACATGAAAGATATGATCCTTAATACGTAATTTATTTCCCTCTTCCCCCTCTATATGTTGAAAATGCTTATTCTTTTCACGATATTGTTTGAGCAATTTCGGATCAAAATAAGGGGAAGTGATAAGGTAATCCACTTGATAATCGTCAAGAATATAAGGAACACTTCCAATATGATCATGATCAGCATGGGAAAGGATCATGGCATCCACCGCGCTTATACCACGATACCGAAGAAATGCATCTATAATCTGATCATAGACATCACTAGAAGGTTCAGTAAAATGCTTCTTTAGTTTACCTCCCGCATCTATGATAACGACACCTCTTCGATAGGGATATTCAATAACAATAGCATCTCCTTGACCAATATCAAGTGTGGTGATTGATCCATAAGGATTAAGATAGGGAAGGATTGATGCTAATACTAAGCAAACCGCTAACCCAAGACCATAACTAAAAGCTCTTATTTGTTTTCCCTGCTCAAAATAAAGTAAAAATAATAACAAACAAATATAGTATCCAATTATCAATGGATTAGGTATTTGGCCAATCGTCCAAGACCACGAAATGGCTTCATCAAACAAACGCATCAATGTTAGAAAATGGGAATGAATAAATTGAAATACATGAGACCATATCGGAAGGAACGAAGGGATCATCGCACTGAAACAAATTAACAATAAAAAAGGTAAAACAAACAGTGTAAAATATGGGACAACTATTAAATTAACTAAAACAGACAATGGTTGGAATTGATAAAATAATTGTATTTGAATAGGCAATAATACCATGAGACTGATAAAGCTAATCCGTAGAGAAATCCAAACAAATCCAATATCACCTGATAGGAGCTTTCGAGAGAACAAAATCGCATACGTAACAATAAAACTAAATTGAAACGCAATAGAATACACATGATAAGGATTTGTCAGCACCATAACAAAAAAGACGATGCTTAGTATACTGGTTGTAGGGAGCTTTATCTTTAGTTTTCGAAGCACGAGCAGGAACAATGCTAAAAGGCTTGCCCGCCATACAGAAGGCGCAGCTCCAGATAGAAGAGGATATATTGGTAGAAATAAGAAGAGGATAAGCTGCATACGTTCTACGGATAGTTTTACGATATACAAGCCAAAAAAGTAGAGACAGGTCATCAGTAATCCAACATGCAATCCAGAGATTGCTAATAAGTGAGAAAGATTCCAATCTTGAAACAACGTAATCGTTTCATCTGATAACAAATCTTTGTTGCCAAATAGAAGTGCATTGATCCAAGAAAAAGTGAAAGGATTGACGTAACCCCCCAGATGCTCCAAAAGTTGATTTCGAGCATTATAAAGCATTTGATAAAAGGATGATCCGCTACAATTCGATGCCGTACTATCATTAATTAGAAATTGACTACTTATGCCTTGATTATGCAAATAGTGTTGATAATCAAACTGACCAGGATTTGTAGCTGTTATCATCTCCTGAAATGTACCGACTAGTTGACATCTACTTCCCCTATTTAATTTTTGGATAAATAAATCTTCTGCTCTTTCGTTTTGATGAAATAGTTGAACCTTCACTTTGTTGGTGCTTCTATATTCTTTAAGCAAAAAAGAAACATATGTATCTGTTTTGTTGACTTCAGAAATAATATCACCCTGAATCATTGACTTATGGGAGGAATCCAGATTTTGTCTATCCGTTGAAGGAGTTTGATTATAGAAGAAAATAAAGCATAGGAGTAAGGAAAAGACTAACCAGAGAGGCATTCTGTGGGTTCGTACAAAATAGATCAAAGGAGGGATAAGAAGGAGGACGATCCAAGGACTCTGATCCATTCTAGCAAAAACCGCTATTACATAAATAATCACAAACCAATGAATCCAAGCAAGCAAACCTTCTCCTCCTATCAGATTTTATTTTACAGTTGGAATAAGCTCAATAGTATGATGATCAAGCTCTACTTTTTCCACCTTTACATTTGCCTCTTCAAAAAGTTCAATAGCATAAGGATGATTTTTATAATCGGCTGCATAGTAAACGGTTTTGATGCCACTTTGAATAATTGCTTTACAACAATTAAGACAAGGAAAATGTGTCACATAAATCTCAGCACCTTCAGTCGGTGCTCCGAATTTAGCACATTGAAGAAGGGCATTCATTTCTGCATGAACCGTTCTCACACAATGTCCATCAATCACATAACAGCCTTCATCAATGCAATGGACACTACCTGACACACTACCATTGTATCCTCCAGCAATAATACGTTTATCTCTAACGATTGTTGCCCCTACCATTAAACGCTCACACGTACTTCTTAATGCTAGCAAATGGCTTTGNNTATTGATGCCATGAGATTCTTTCCATTGGTTACACTCCTCGTTTTTCAAACTTCTATCTTTTAAAGTGTACCGATTCCTTGTACAAGCGTCAATAAGAGCTAAGGAATTTGAACAAAATCGCGAATGTTATCTAGTGTTTTTTCACCAATACCATTAACCTTTGTTAGGTCCTCTATTTTTTCAAACCTTCCATTCGTCTCACGGAAATCGATCATCGCATTTGCCTTTACCTCCCCAATACCTGGTATTTGCATGATTTCTTCCTTTGTAGCCGTATTGATTTTAATTTTCCCGTCTGATTGAACTGCCGATTGAGCTCCAATACTCCCCTCTTCTCCCTTCTTTGGTATTATGATCACCATCTCATCATAAACACGTTCAGCCATGTTTATTGCGGACGGATCTCCTTTTTTAGTTAAACCTCCTGCGATCTTTATCACATCCTGAACTCTGTCTACTGCTTCCATTTGATAAACGCCTGGTTTTGCTATTTCACCCTTCACATCGACCATGACTACTTGCTCTTCATTCTCCTTTTCTATACGATCGATTTCTTCAACAGTTGTTTCGGTATTTTCTGTCATTATAAAATTCTCTGATTGGTTTGTATCACTAGGATTGACGTATATCCAAATAGCTACAACCAATATGATTACAGCAAAATACCAGTATTTTTTTAACCAATACATATTATCAGCCCCTTATCATAGAATGGTATAGTTAATCATAAAAATAAGGTAAGATTGTTTCCTTCACTAAGTGGGAAACTGAAACAAAAGCGGGAGGCGAATACATTGAAATGGGGAATCATCGGAACGGGAAATATGGGAAAGGTATTAATACATGCCTTTCTACAATCTAAGTTATTGGATCAAAGAGACTTATTTGTAACCAATCGAACAGTTGAGCGAGCATATGAGCTGAAGGAAACATATCCTCATATCCAGGTGAAAGATGATCCGTTTACACTGATTGACTCAGTAGATACTGTATTTATCTGTGTAAAGCCAGTGGATATGGTTCCATTATTAAAAGAGATCAGTCATCGACTCAATCAACATCATTTGTTAGTGTCCATTACAAGCCCGGTATCTGTTCAGGAGATTGAAAGCCTTGTCGATTGTCAGGTAGCCAGAATGATTCCGAGCATTACAAATCAAGCCCTTGCTGGTGTCTCACTTCTAACATTTAGTGAAAAGATCGATCATGATCGTAAGCAACTTTTTATCAAGAGATGTCGAAGTTTTTCGGAACCACTGGAGATAAAGGAAGATATTGTGAGGATTTCTTCTGATATTGTTTCTTGTGGACCAGCATTTTTCGCCTTTTTAGCTCAAAGTTTTATTGAGAATGCAAATGAATTAACGGAAATCACAAAAGAAGATGCCACATTGCTAATGGAGAAAATGTTTATTGGCTTTGGAAAGCTTCTAGCAACAGAACAATTTACATTACCGGAATTAATCGAAAAGGTTTGTGTAAAGGGTGGTATTACAGGGGTTGGTATAGCAGCGATAGAGGCTCATACAGATAATCCTTTTCATCATTTAATTAAGGGAACACATGAAAAGTTTCACACAGAAAAAGCACATATACAATCTTCCATTCACTACTCCTAAATTATACTACAGTTTACTAGATATGGATAGTATTTCTATATAAAAAACTCGGCATTAGTTTTGTTAAGTTTTTGTAATGCCGAGTTTTCTTTTTTATTGTTCTAATAGCTCGTCTACTGTTACACTCCATTTGCTTGTTTTATTATTTAATGGATGAACAGTCGCTTTTCCACTATTTTGGTCGACATGTTCAATATAGACATTTGTCCCATTATAAGTAACTTGACACATTTCGCTTGCATTCGCAATTTCTTGTGCTCTTTTAGCATCCATCGTCTAACCTCCTTCTTATTATCCTGTCTTTGTCGTCGATTTTTTCTTTTTGGTTGTTGTCTTCCGTTTTGTACCTTTCTTCTGAGTAGTTTTCGTTTTCTTTAATGATTTCTCCAATGCTTCCATAAGATCTGTTACATTGTCCTTTTTCTTCGGTTCCTTCGCTGTTGAGATCTCCTCACCATTCTTCTTGCGCTCGATCAGTTCAAGTAATGCAGAACGATATTCATCCTTATATTTGGTCGGTTCAAATTCTGTTGTTAATTGATCTATAAGCATTTTAGCCGTATCAAGTTCTTTTCCGGCTACATCGGTTTCTTCCGGAACATTTGGTACCTCTTTAAAATCTCTCACTTCATCAGGAAAATAAATGGTTTCCATCACAAGTGTGTTTTGATAAAAACGAATGATCGCTAAATGCTCCTTTGAACGAATCGTGATTTTAGCTAATCCGATTTTCTTCGTATCTTTTAAAGCTTCTCGTAATAACGCATATGCTTTGGTACCACCTTCATTTGGTGAAAGATAATAACTCCTATCAAAATAAATCGGATCAATTTCTTCTAATTTTATAAAATCCATGATTTCAACAGTTTTATCCTGTTTTTCGTCCTTAATCGCCTTTAAATCTTCTTCCTCTAAAATAACAAATTTATTGGTTGTGTACTCAAAGCCCTTCACAATATCTTCATTCCCTACTTCCTTATCACAAACAGGACAAACTTTCTCATATTTTAATGGGGAATGACATTCCTTATGAAGATTTCGTAGAGAAATATCCTTGTTCTCTGTTGCGGAATGAAGACTAACCGGAATATTAACTAAACCGAAGCTTATCGTACCTTTCCACATCGTATGCATGCATTCATCACTCCTCTTGTATTCCTAGCATTTGCAATGTCTTAATAAAAATTCAAAAATAAGCAAATATATAAGGAGAAAGGGTGTTGACAATGTGGAAACCAATGTTACCGACGCTTGTTGAGGAAATAAATAAGCAGAAGGATTGGATCTATGAAATAAAATATGATGGCTTTCGTTGCGGAATTGAGTGGACTGCAGAGAAGATCACATTATGGAGCCGTAATGGCAAGGATCTCACCTTTCAATTTCCTGAAATCGTCTCTACTTGTTTAATTCTCCAAAAGAATATTGAAAAGCAACTTCCGATTTTTTTAGATGGAGAGCTTGTTATCCTAAGAACGCCATATCAAGCTAACTTCTCTTCTATTCAGACAAGAGGAAGAACTCGTTCTAAAGTAAAAATACAACAATTAAGCAAACAGCGACCAGTAAGCTTCCTCTGTTTTGACCTATTACTGCTGAATGATCAAACCCTTCAATCACAAACACTTTTAGACCGAAGAAAACAATTAGAGCAATTATTTAAGCAATTCACGGTGGAGCAGAGGCAGCTACTTCTCATTCACTCCTTTAAGAAGCTCAATGAAATAGAAGAAATCAGTTTCTTCCATCAAGCAGAGGGAATTGTCGCAAAAAATATCCATTCAACCTATATCGAAGGGAAAAGAACGAGACAATGGATAAAATGGAAAAATTATCGAACTGTACAAGGTGTAATAAGTGGATGGAATCTGACAAATGATTATTTTGATGTAAAATTAGACAAGAATGAAGAACTAGGAAAAATCAAACATGGCTTTGCTCAAGAAGATAAAAAAACCTTAACTAATTTCATCCAAGCAAATGGTCGTAAACAGGGCACGCATTGGTACGTAACACCTAGTGTTTGCATAGATATTAATTGTTTAGATGTGAAGGACGGAGAGATAAGAGAACCAGTTTTTCGATCTTTTCGGTTTGATCTATCTCCAACAGATTGTACGGAGGAGATGGTTCGGTTAGGGTTAGCCCAGCTACCTAAAGAAATTGACTTAACTAAGCCCAATAAAGAACTATTTCCCCGGATCACGAAACTTGATTATCTTGTCTATTTGAGGAATGTCGCCCCTTTCTTACTACCTAGATTACAAAACAAACGTTTAACGATGATCCGCTATCCTGATGGAATCGATCAACATTCCTTTTATCAAAAGCATTTACCTGATTATGCTCCTGAGTTTATCGATTATATTTTATCTGAGGATGGGGAAAAGGATTTATTGTGTAATACACTTGAAAGTTTGTTATGGTTCGGTAATCATGGAGGATTAGAATTTCATATTCCTTTTCAAACGGTTCACTCTGCTTACCCTGATGAAATGGTATTTGATCTCGATCCACCAAGTCTAGAGTATTTTTCGTATGCTGTAATGGCCGCCCATTTGATTAAGGATATGGTGGAAGGAGAAGGTTTTACTCCATTAATAAAAACATCAGGTAGGACAGGTCTACAAATTCATTTACCATTGCGAGAGAAAATGATGACATTTGAGGAGACGAGAGATTTTATGCGAGCTGTAGCAGAAGTGCTTGTTCAACAATATCCAGATTGTTTTACGATAGAACGATTAAAAAAGAAACGCAAAAATCGTCTTTATATTGACTATGTACAACACGCTGAGGGAAAGACAATAATTGCTCCCTATTCTACTCGAGCCACCAAGGAAGCTACTGTCGCAACACCTTTGTTTTGGGAGGAAGTAGATGAGAAGTTAGATCCGAGAGATTATACGGTAAATACAGTTCCTGAGCGTCTTGTAAAAAAAGGCTGCCCTTTTCTTATGTCACCTCCAGGTAAGATGGATTAATACACCATTTTCTGATAATACTGTGAGGAAAGTCTACTTCATGAATAGTTGAATATTATTTCCTCCTATTACGACAATTTGCTAAAATATTAGTGGGACTTCATCTGATTAGATAGCAGGCTGTTTTATAGCAATAGTGGTTGTTACCTGGATAAATCTTATGGGGGAATATATGTATACTAAAATTTATCTTGATGTTCTGAAGAAGAATTTTATGATTGTTATAATGGTAATCCCATTATTGGTCTTAACCTTTTTTATATGGGTAGGTATTCCCATATACATAATCGGCAATACCGTAGCTGATTTAACTGCTAATTTAGGAGTTATCCATTCTTCTATTTCACTCTCCGTTGGATTATTGTTTTCATTGTTTTTTGTGCCTATCAACTGGAAAGTTGCTAGACGCTTAGCAAAAATAAAAGAATGGACCGTAATGAATGCTTTTTTAAGGTTAGAAATAATTTGGATAATATTTATTTCACTAGTTTTTGAAATAATCGTCATTATCATTTATTGGGGCCTTTAGCTGAATGTAAAAAGGAGCTTGACTTGAAATGCAAGCTCCTTTTTTCTTACAAATTTCTACTCCATTTTAGTTAGAATACGTTTGCTTCTGCCGCTTCTGTCTTTGCCATATGAAAAGGATTATTCCCATTACGAGTAGAACCATACTGCCTAACAAAAGATTATATATGTTTGTCGCAGTATCTGGTAGCGAAATACCCTGCTTACTAGTCAGAGGCTCTTTGTCTTGATTTTTATTCACTCGAATTATTTTATCTGATTCCGAATGTTTCTCTATTTCATCCTGATTGTCGATTTCATTCCCTTTTTCATCTTGTATTGGATTAACTTCTGGCTTGGTTGGAGGTTGCTCTTGATCATTATCCCCCGTACCTGTACCTTCATCTTGATTATTTTCATCATGCTCGCCTTCAGATACATCATCCCTTCCTTTTATAAGAGACCAAATAGACGATCTTGTAGAGCCAGAATACTGATCTGTAATTCGGGTATACCAGTAGTAGGTCTTCCCCTCTTCTAACCCAGACCATGTTATTTCTGCGGTATCTCCACTTGCAACATTTTGAACAGTACCTATCTCAGAATTGGTGTACACATTAACCACAAAGGAATCTGTAGCTACACGTTTTTCCTTTGGTGTTAGATCTAGATTAATCATAAATTCATCCTTGTTCGGATACTCATCTGTATCATAGTAATTGTAATCGTCCATATATGGTGAATACGTATTAACAAAAATTCGGTTATTCGTTGAATCAAAATGTAACAAACGCATATACCCTTGACCACCTTCAGGTCCTGCTTGATAATCTGCTAACATCTGATAAACAGTTCGGTCGGGCGTTCCGTCTCCATCATCATCGATTTCATCTATCAAGGTTTGAGCTTCATGATAATGACCAGACAAGACTGCCACTACATTTTCATTTGGAATAACGACTTCATTGTACAGTTTTTCACCTAAAGGATGGCGTGTTCCAGTTGCTTGTAAATATTCATGAAAGGTTAATATCGCCATGCGATCGGGATATTGAGCTAGTATCTCATTCATCCACGCAATTCCCTCCTCATCAATACCCCAGCCTAAATACATCATAATAAAGTCATTGCCATTAACCGAAATTAAATCATAATGTCCTCTGTTATTGAGATAGGAACCACCATAGTACGGTTTTTCCATAAAACGATCCTCACCAAAGTATTTATAATATTCTGTGTAGTCATTATCTTTTTGCAATACATCATGATTTCCTGCAAGCACCCCATATGGAATATTAGCATCGTCCAATGTCTTCATATACTCATCCGCATGTAACCACTGGTATTCTTGGTCTGCTTCATCGACTAAATCACCACTATGAAAGACATATTCGATGTTCATTTTTTCTTGATTTTCGGCAATCCATTGAGTTTGTCTATCATAAATATGCGGATAGCTTTCCGAATAATATTGTGTATCAGACATCCAAACAAAGGTATAATCATATTGATTTGGATTTGCAGGAATTTCATCCTGAATGATAACATGAATGGTATGGTTGTCTGCATACTTACTCACTTCCACATAACCACTTAACGTAAAGTCATCAGTGCCTGCAATTTGGTAGTCGATCAAATCCCATTGCGCTTTTTCGATGTTCCATGCATACATGGAGACCTTCCTACCTTCTAATGAATGACCATTCCATACTAATTCTACTTGATCATCGTTATTAACCGATTCATCTAAAGTGACATCAAAGCGATGATAAGGAAATTCAGTCGTAGAATCTGTTACTAAGTATTTCCCATCTTGTTCGGAAGCAAGCTTCAATTCTTGATCCGACAATTCAGCCTGAGCGGAGATCTTCTTGGTTGCAGGTGGCTCCGTTTTAGCTGTACTTTGATAGGATATAACGGAGCTTTTATCGGATGGTTTATATTGAAATGCCTGATAAAAACCAACATCTAATTGATCTCCCATTGGGTCCTTGACTTTGACTCGTAGTTTCGGATCACCAATTTGAGTATCCGTTTGGTTGTTTGGTTCTGTTGGATTTTCCTCTACTGTATGGAACATTATTTCTTCGATTTTTGCGTTTCCAACTTTATCAATCGCTTTGATTTTCAACACGTGCTCTCCAGGTGCTAAGGAGCCAGACGATGTCATATATGGAAGGGTGATTTCTTCGTTATCTAACCATGCTTGATAACTGTCCACTCCAGCTATTTCGTCCGTTATTTCTGCATTGATCTCAAACTCACCTTTATAGGACCTATTTTCTTCCATATTGGGGCTGATGATTGGTGCCGTGTTATCGACAAATACCTTTCTTTCGATTAATTTAGTATTTTGAAGAATTTGTACGCGATGAGAACCATCTTCCACCGTAGTCGTATCCCATTGATAAGCTAAAGAATTTGCTAACCCATCCGTAATGGTAAATGTGAAATGCTCCGCTATCCGCTCTGTTCCATCATCCCCCATATCTAACACATCCGACGGATCCGGATGTGACGGATCTGTTAAAACCGTACCATCTGTCATCACTAACCGAACATTACGAAGATTAAAATCATCTCGATTCTCGCCAGGGTCTCCCTCCCATGGAGTAGCTTTATTACCAGCACGAATTGTAATAGTATTATCACCTAACTGCAGTTTTGTTGGATCAATGGGAACCGTAATCGTTTCCCATTGGGCCATCCAATCATCGAAAATATGGACAATCTCATCCCCTATTGTGACACCATTTTGGAAATAAGTGTTAATTCCGCTAACTTCAAATGCTAAATACGCTTGATGTTCCACAGCTTTATACGTATCGTTGATTACTTGTTCGTCAATTTTCATTATTAAGTCATCTGAGCTACTCTTCTCAGCTGTCCCCTTTATGATGGATTTACCAGATAAAATTTGCTCATTCTCTACATTCAATCTGAGAGGACTTTGATCCAGGTCACTTGCCACTCGGATCGTTTCAATGCCGCTTTTTACACTGTTCGTACCATCTGATGCTTGAAAATAATATTCTACATATTCTTTTCCTATGATTTCGGGAGCATAAATGCGATACTGATAAACCCCTTTTTCTTCACTCTCTTCCAGTAAGGCCTCTTTAAATTCTTTTTCATCCTCGGTTCGATAATACACAGCTACCGTTTTAACCTCTTGATTATCATTGGCACTTACTTGTAAATCAATGTTTTCCGTATGATTCACCTGAGAAATGGTCGTTATATTATCGATTTCTGGTGCTATTGTATCTTGTTGTTTTTGAACAGGTTCGTTCGGAACTTGATAGTCCTCTACTGTGCCAGGTGTTGCATCTAATTCACCTGCACTTATTTTTTCCATTACATTCGTCTTATCTACTGGATATCTATAAACAATTCCCTTATTTGCGACAACATCATCCACATTTTCTGTGTCATTATAGTAAGCGATGGAATATTCAATTCCTGTATTGGAAGCAATAATTAAACCTCTTGTGCTACCATTAGCCATCCCTGCTGATTCAATACGGACAATATCCTGATTCTCCACTAACTGGGAGCTAAAATTCGCATTGAAATCTGCTACTGTTTGATCATTATTGTGACCATTAATGATCCAGAAAACAAGTGTTTCCTTTGCTGGAATTACGACATCATCTGGAATAGATGGCCAAATCACATCACTTTCTGGATCAGTACCATAACGATATTGGATCTTGTAATCCTTTAAATTAATCGGTTGATCTGTATTATTATAAATTTCAATAAATTCATAGCCGTCAGCAGACCCTGTGTTTGTCGTATCAGGTACAACCTCTGTTACTAGTAATGGTGGTAATGCTTGAGAATCAATTTTCTCCTGATCAATTTGAATCGTAAATTCCTCTGTTTTACTCTTATTTCTACCATCTGTTGCTTCTATATAATAAGTAAGGTTTTCATCCACATGATTACCAGGTATCTCTACTGTATATTGTGAGGGATTTTCAGGATCTATCGACATTGGTAGACTGATATATTCAGAGTCTTTCTTCTTAACGTAAAGATTCGCTGATGGAATGGTATGATTGTCCACTATCTCTGCTTGAATCGAAATCGGCGAAAAAGCCTGTCCTTCCTTCACTTGTTTATGTGTAATCATTGGTGCTTCTTGGTCTATTTCTTCTTCTGGAACTTCTACAGACTCACTTGGTACTTGAACCTCATCTACCATGCCAGGTGTAGGGTCTGCTAGTACTTGATGCTTCTTCATTTTTGTAGCTTCTTCTAATGGATATTTATATTGAATAACCTTTCCATCATTATTATTATCTTCACCTAGATAATCAGCATAAACAACCTCGTTATTTTTGTGATCTTTAATAATTAAAGCACGATTTCCTCCATTCGCAAATCCAGGAAAGGATGAGCTATTAAATGGGATGACCTCTTCTTTTGTTAGATTAGTAGAAAATTGTTCGTTAAAAGCTTCTAGCTCGTTCTTTCCATTGTTATACCAGAATACTAATGTTTCTTCTGACGCTATATCTACGTCTGGTAATTCAAACATAATGTTCTTACTGGAGTCCGTGTAATGATAAATGAAATGATAATCGCTTAGATGTAAGGTTTGATTAGTATTATTATATAGTTCAAAGTATTCAAAATAATCGGTACCACCACCTGCTGTATTAGGTGAAATTTCTGTAATTAAAAGTTGTGGGTACTGAGTAAAATCCTCGTTGATCATTTTTTGTTCTTCTACTACTGTATTTACTTGCTTCTTTTCTTTTTCTATTTTTTTGACAGTGATCACATTTGGCGTATCTTTTGTTGGGTCAACTGCTCGATGATGTGCATTGGTTGCCATTATATAATACTCTATTTGTCCGGTTATGACTTCTTCTGCAGGTATCTCTGCATGATAGTTATTTGACTCCTGTCTTGACATTTCCACACTTCGATAGGATGCCTCTCCTTGATATCGATAGAATAATTTTGCTTGAAGACTTGAATCTGCATCATCAATGATAGCATTGATAGTAATGGTTGAATTTACATTGGCCTCAGAGACAGGCTTGGATTTGATTATTGGTGCATCACTAGCTGAAACAGTTACTGGTTTCTCAGGTATTTGTTGTTTATCGAGTTTACCAGGTGTGGGTTTTTGTTGCTGCTTGGAAGTTTGCATTGCGGTTGATTCTTGAGGATATAGGTAAGTAAGCGTCTTTCCTAGCTGAATATCTTCTTCTGAGAAGCTTGCTGAAACGATCTCTTGTTGATTATCACGAATACTAATCGTTTGCTTATTAGTATTGCTAAACGGAATAGCTTGATAGCTTATCACTTGTTCTTCCGTGAGCTTAGTTCCGTAATGGTGATTAAAGTCATCAATGGAAAGATTCCCTCCATTGTTCCAAGCAACCACTGTTTCACCTGGCTCAAGAGAAGTTGGTGGTAATTCGAGTATTTTTTCACCAGAACTAGCTGTAGAATGGAAAGAAATATTGTAATAATCTAATTGAATAGCGTGATTAGAATTATTGTAGATTTCGAAATAGGCAAATTGGTCATTTTCCTTACTAAAAGGCATGACCTCTGTAATTAGGATCGAAGGAACCTTTTGAAAATCGATAGAGGGGGTACCTTCTGCATTTTCTATCGAGGATTTCTCTATTTTCTCTTTTTTTTCGTCGATTTCAGGTATGTTTTTTTCTTGTTTTGTCGCAGATTCGGTTATTTCATTCGATCCTTCTACTTCCTTTGTAGATGATTTGTCTTCCTCATTATGTATCTGATTTGGTTTCCGAGTTAATTGTTTGTCTTTACTTTCAACTGATTGCTGTCCCGAAGTTTCAGCAGGACGTTCTTCATCTGTATTTTCCTCGATTTTCTGATTTGGACTAGCTTGTACGACTGAAAAATGAACAAATACATGAGAAAATAAAATGCATGTAATTAAAAAAACGGAAAATAATCGTGCCACTTTTTTCTTATTTCTTTTCCTCATTTGTTAAGACCTCCTATTTCTATACTACTAACAGTATAAATGGAGGATATTAAGAAAGTTTAAAAAAATTGTAAAAATTGCAAAAAAGATGACATTGTTATGTCACCTCTTCTACCAAATTGTAATAAAGTGAGGCCTCCTATTATCGATTTGTACCGTAAATGGTCAAAAAAGATAATTGACTCTGATTAAGAAACCTTATTGGAAGCCTAGTAGTGCCTAGACCACTATCAATATAAAGGTACTTTCCCTTTTCATGCTGGAAAATCCCTTTATCCAGACTTGGGAATAAGCCTTGGTCTGGAGAAATAATGGCACCTAAGAAAGGGAGTCTTATTTGTCCGCCATGTGTATGACCACATAATATAAGGTCAGCTAGCTTTGCAGCCTTCCTATTAATGATTTCTGGTGAGTGTGAGAGCAATATACGATAACCCTCCTTTATAAATAAGCTTTCTGTCAACTGATCATTTCCCGTTGCCGCATCTGCTACCCCTACTAAGCAGATTTGGCATCGCTTGAGCTTAACAATTTCTCTTTTATTATCAAGAAGTTTAACATTTCTTTGTCTTAAGCTGTTTATAAATTCCTCCCCTCTAGGATGGTCCCATTCATGGTTACCTGACACAAAATAGACGTGTTGATGACTTTTAGCTAGTTGTTCAACAAAAGCAAGGATGCCCGAAAAATCCTTCGTTTTTCGATCAATCAAGTCACCGGTGAGTACGATCAGATTGGGATGAAAATTTATAATTTTTTGCAATAGTCTCGTATATTGATTAAAAAATATTTTGTTATGTATATCCGTTAATTGAACTAAACGAAATGTTTCGTCTTTTAGTCTATCTGTACCAATCGAAAGACGATTTATTTTCCAAACATTTGTATCATAGTAGCTTTTAATAAGGAGACCCCCAATGACTAATCCGGCCAAAATCTTCTTCATTTTATCACCTAACCTCTATAATTCCTTCCTACTTCAGTTATTGTTATTATAGCATTGTACATTTTATTCTTAAAAAAACTTTCAAAATAATGTAGTATTTTTGATTTTTTCATCGTCTATATTACAGAGAACTACAGAGAGGGGGGAGAGCAATTCAAGAGGATGCTTTAATTAAGAAGGTTCAGCAGGGAAATCAGCAAGCGTTACGGATACTTATTGAACGTTATAAACACCATGTATTTAAAGTGATTTATCATGTTGTCCGTAACCCTAAGGACGCTGAGGACCTTGCACAGGAAACATTTATTAAGATGGTCGATGCTCTCCCTTCCTATCAAAATCAAGGTTTTACGACGTGGCTCAGTCGAATTGCCGTACATAAAGCTATTGATTTTAACCGAAAGAAGCAGCGTCAGAAAGAAGACCTAACTTTTTTTGATCAAGATTATCAATTAACAGATGGCCATAATCCAGAGGAACAATATTTAGCAAAACACGAACGAGAGATGGTCAGAGCTGCCATTATGGAAATGCCGGATAAATTGCGACTAGTGGTGCAACTTTATCATTTAGAGGGCTTATCTTATAAAGAAATATCGGATCAGTTAAATATGAAAGAATCAACAATAAAAATGCGGTTATATCGTGCAAGAAATTGGATGAAGGAAAACTGGAAGAAGGAGGATTTCTGATGAAACATATTCCTAAAGAGCAAATGAACTTATATATTCTTGATCAATTAACGGATGAGAATCGAAAGACAATGGAGAATCATCTATATAGCTGTGAAGCATGTCTAGATAGTTATCTCCAGCTTATGGAAAATAGTCTAGTTGAGGACTCAGTGTCTGATTCCTTTACAGAAAAAACAATAGCAAGGATTCAGCTTGATTCAAAACCATCATCCAAAAGCTCAAATGCTTCTTCCTTGTTCTCTAAAAGTATTATTCACTATGTTCTAGCAGCCGGTTTGACCTTGATTCTCATGTTTTCTGGAGTATTTGATAATATGATCAGTCTCACGGATAGAGCAGAAGTAAGCCCAAAGCAATCGTTAACTGAACAACTCATGAAAAAAACAGATCAATTATTAGAGGAAATGAAAGGAGATCATAACTAATGACAAAATCACCCATACTCGCTTTATTTCTTGCCTTGTTTCCGGGCTTTGGTCATATTTATTTAGGATATCGATGGAGAGGAGTGTTATATACTTTATTCTTCTTAGGTTCCCTTTTTTGTGGATTTATTGCAGGAATCATTGTCTACTCCGATACCTTGTTTATTGGATTTTTCTTAATTGCAGCGATAGTTTGGCTTATCAATATGATGGATATTGTCATGACACTTGTGATGAAAAAACAAGGAGGACTCGCGGGCACAACAAACAATGATCAAGCATTTACCCTAGAAGACCCTAAACAAAAGGAACGCTTTTCTACGATATTATTATCGTTTATTCCTGGAATTGGTCACTTCTATTTAGGATTAACCTATCGAGGACTTACCATACTTGCAGCATTTTTTGGTATTATTGCAATGGTGTTTTTTGTGAGTGTACTAACGAGTAGTATTTTCTTAATCTTTCTCCTTGCGATTCCTATCATTTGGATCTACAGCATGTTTGACGTAATCCAGTTGTTGAACAAAAAACAACAAGGTATTGATTTATTAGATACGACCATTTTTGATGATTTTGATAGGTTTCGTGATGATAGCAAAAAAAGCAGAATGCTAACTACCTTATTGGCAATCTTCCCGGGTGCGGGACATATGTATTTAGGCTTGCAAAATCGCGGTTTACAATTAATGGCTTCTTTTCTACTTTCCATCTATATTCTTGACGTATTACATTTAAGTATATTTTTGTTTGTTATCCCTATTATCTGGTTTTTTAGTTTTTTTGATGCCTTACAGCTAATTAATCGATCCCATGATCAAGAGTTGGAGGATATTCCAGTATTTAAACATTTAGCCAATTACCAAAAATGGTTAGGGATTGGCCTTATATTGTTAGGAGTATTTTATCTGATTGATAGTACCTTCCTCCCTATTATCGCAGATAATCTAAGGGAAATATTTAATATTGATGTATGGTACTATTATCAGCAATACTTCCAAGTCAGTATTGTATGCTTCCTATTAATCCTAGGCGGAATTAAATTGATATCCGGCTCTAAAAAGAAAGAGAAGGTGAAGAAATAATGAGAAAATGGCGTGTTGGCTCTATTTCCATGGGACTTTCCTTAATTGCACTAGGTGTAACCTTATTTTTATCCCAGCTATATAACTGGGAGGTAACGACCTTTATACTTTCTTGGATTCCAATACTCCTAATTATATTAGGCATTGAAATATTAATATATTTGCTGTTATCAAAACAAGAGCAACCTATCGTAAGATATGACGTTTTTTCTATCTTGTTTATCCTTTTTATAGGTGTCCTGACACTTGGTATTTACTTTGTTACTTCGACAGGGCTTGTGACAACGGTAAAAGAATATGTGGACACAGAAGAAGTGAACGGAATATTGCCAGAAGTAAATCAAAAGCTAAGTAAGGACATTAAAAAAGTGGTCATTGATGCGAATAATAATGGGATTGAATTGGAAGCAAACGAAACAGACGAAGTGAATATATTTGGAAGCTTTCGGTCTAATTATGAAACAAAGCTCTCACAGGATGATTATATTTCCATTAATAAAGTTGGAGATACTCTATATATCGAAATACTCTCCCCTCCTTCTAAAAATCGAATGAACCATCATTTTGTTAACTATGATGCTACTATTTCGATCCCGGGAAACAGAAAGGTAGAAGCTCGAACTTATCTTCACGAGGTTAACCTTGATTTGGCTAAATTAAAAGCAGATTGGTATATCGCCAATGCTGATATTGCATTATTAAGTGATGGAGAAGATGCTAATGTAAAAGTGACAACAGATCAACCTTATGATGAGACAAAGTCAACGGAAGGTGAAGATTTGAAAAAGAAAACGTATGGAGATGGAACGCATTCTCTTTACTTTCAGCATGTGAACAGTATTAAAGCCGTACCTTAAAATAGCATAGCAAGTTTCAGAAGCATTCAGCTTCCAATCAGCGTGTTTTTAATATACACTTGTTTTACTAATAATTAAGAGGCAGGTTACAAAGTGAACGAATTCGGCTCCATTTATTATCAAGAGGATTTGGACCATCTTATTCAAAATCATACGCTTAGTCTATTGTTCGTTTCGCAGAAAAATTGTAGTGTTTGTCAGAGTCTTTTACCACAAATTAAACAGGTTATGCAGAAGTATCCTATGGTCAAACTTGGTTATATCCGTGCAGATCAATTTCCAAGTATTGCAGGGATATATTCGATATTTACCGCCCCAGCTGTTTTGTTTTTTGTCGAAGGAAAGGAATACTTTCGGGATGTTCGCTTTGTACCAATTCAAGCATTTTCAGAAAAAGTGAACAAAATATATTCCCATTTTTATTAAATAAAACTTTGTGATTCTTAAATGAGGAGCCTATATATAAGCTCCTCATAAGCGTTTTGACTTTGTAATGGAATAAAACAATAGCACTAGTATGATTAACGACTGACCAAGGATGATGATTGCATCCCAAAAATAGACACTATTCATTGGTAATAATAACTGAGGGATAATATTCATATAGACATACACGGCTTGTGGAAGAAAATAAAAAGCAAATAAACTAAAAGTCAAAATAATTCCACATAAGAAAAAATAGCTGTACAAACGAACGGTTCTTTTTTCCTCTTGATACACTGTAGTTGTAGTATCCTCCTTGATAAAGGGCAACCATTCTCGTAAATGTTGTTTGGCATTTTCCATAAGATTATAGCACCCAGAGATATTCTCAAAAACAAAATACAGATCTGTTTTCATATAAAAACAGCACTGGTAAATCGTTTTAATAAAGATATCTAAAGCAATCATAGACAATATTCCATGGAGGATTAGTTCATCATTTGGAAGGGTGAGTTTCCATGAAAGCGCGGTAAACAGCAATACTTGATCGAAACACATCCCGCCAAGATAGAGAATATTTCTACGATGATTCGGAAGTTTCCAAGCTGCAGTAAGATCTGTTTCCATAACTACTAGCATTAGTCGATGAGCTATATTCCAATTTGTAGGCAGATTGTGAGAACGGATTGCCAAAACGTGTCCCATTTCATGTATTAATAAGAGTATTAAAGATAGAACTGCATATATTAGTACATTCCAGATCATTACATCAAAAACAAACATATCTTGATAGGTGGGTAATAATTTTGGATTTAACACAAGGAACAATATATTCATCATAAAAACTAGAAAGTATAGTTTAGATGTTACCCGATTAAATAAAAGTTTCCCAACCTTTGCAGGAATCCACTCAAAACCTCGAATTTTGTGATTTTCTTTCTTCATTTCAATTATTTTGCCATCAATCGATTGGACTAAACCTAATTCTACTAGCTGATGAGAAAAATCAAGTAAGTCTACTTCTTCCTTAGGATAAGTTTGTAATAAGCTTGCTTGAACCTGTCCCAAATTGAAACCATTGTTCATCATTTTAATTGCATCAATACAAACCTTGGGCATTTCAAAAAATTCACCAGAAATGCTTTCCTCGACAAGATAGTGCTTTTTATCTTCTTTAATCGTTAATGGGTATAGGGTTAAGGTTGATTTTAACGATATCGTCATTATTTCACCACCTAAATAGAAAGTAGGATGTTATCATGACAACATCCCACTCTCTTCATACAGAATCTACCAGTTATTAAAATATGTGCACCACCAACAAGTTACCTTATTTTGCTTAAGCTTACGAATTTTCATCGTCTCACCTCCATTTCATTCGTGTTCTTGTGTGTGATTAAAATGTTTATAATAATCCACCCAGTCTTGATAAATTTCTTTAAATAAATCGACTAGGTTGGGATCAAACTGACTTCCTTTTCCTTGCACAATTTGATCGTAAGCTACTTCTAGTGGTAGTGCCTTTCGGTATGATCTGGATGATGTCATTGCATCAAACGCATCAGCAATGGCTGTAATTCTTGACAGATGGGATATTTCCTCCCCTTTTAAACCGTATGGATAACCTTTTCCATCCCATCTTTCATGATGCTGCTCGATGACTTCGATATGTTCTGAAATCCCCTCTACTTTATGAATAGCATTAGCTCCAACAATGGGATGAGTCTTAATAATATTAAATTCCTCATCTGTTAATTTACCTGGTTTTGTTAAAATGGAATCAGGTATGTTAACTTTTCCGATATCATGTAATAAGCAAGCATAATAAAAAGTTTTTAGTTGATCCTTATTATATTTTCCTGTTGCTTTTGCTAGTATTGCAGCATAGTTTGCTACTCTTTCACTATGCCCTTTTGTATATAAATCCTTTAGTTCAAGGGTGGCAATTATTCCTTTTACTATACCATTTAACTGTCGCTCATAGGATGCTTCTGTTGCAGATACATAGTCTAAAAATCTATGTAATAATATCCACGCAACAATGGAGATAATGGATACTAATATAAGTGGAATTAACACCACAATATCCTTTAAAAAGATACCAATAATGATAAATTTTAATATTGTGCCGATAGAAACAAGATAGAAAAAATGTTTATTTACAAAAATTGGGGAAAAAAGTACAATAACTAATTCTGCTATATTGCCATTTGCATAGGAGATATCTGTACCTATGTAAGAAAGTATATCAACAACTATGTTCGTTGTGGTGAACACAAGGAAATAAATATATTTAACAGGGGCTGGATTACTCTCCTTAATTAGTTGATAAGCAATAGGTATAAGACATACTAGAACAATATATATAATAAAATCTATTATACTCTTATTATTAATTGGGGCTATTTTCCAAGGCATGTTCGGTAAAACAAAGTAATAGATAAGTTCATAGCTAAAATAAACGAAGTAAAATAGCCATAAGAACCAAATCGTTGTTCGCTTCTCTTGATTAAGTAAAAACGAATATCTGCTATTCATGTGATAATTCCTCTCTATTCCAACATATGCCGTCAAATTTCCATTTTTTTAGATAATTATTGTCATTTTCTTAAGTATAGATGAATAACAAACATCTGTAAATAAGATAGTTATTGGTAAAATGGAATAAAGAGTATCGCGCAAAAACTGTTATAACGCACAGTTTTGCATAATGAAAAGTTGACTCATGGTTTAAAAACCGTGTACAACCTTTTCATCTTTATCTTACATGATTTGATGGAAAATGACAAGGTTTTTCTACCTTTTTCTGAATTAATTTGTTTTATTATCCAAAAACAAGTGACAAAGTAGTGCAACTTTTCATCTTACGTGACGTATGTTATAATAAACAGAAGAAACTCATATAATAGTAACCCACAGCTGGCACTGTGGGTTATCGATAAGCGGTTCCCCCAGAGGGTTCGGCTGCAATTGGATTGCATAGACCTCACCTAGTCACTTTTAGGGTAAATAGGGAGGTCTATTTTTTATTGATCAATGTTACAATCAAAGCGAGTAATGCAATTAAGAATGTCCCAAAACCACTAAGAACCATGAAACTCTCATACATACTCATTGGCATCCCCCCCTTCCGTTGGGGCTAGCCGACCTCTCCTTATAAGAACATTATCTTTCTAAATTATACCATAGATTATACACGAGAACAAATGTTCTATCAGTATTTATATTTTCCTAAATGCTTTTCTTTTATACATATAAATGAGATGAATCAAACTATCGCAAAGCTTGTCAGTTATCTGTTTTATTCTTTGTTATTTTATCCTTTCACTGAAAAGATCCCACGGATATTGATCGGGTGGGAAAGAATGACATAGGGTTACTTCTTTTTGAACTGGATGCGTCAATTCTAGCACATTTGACCATAAGGCGATTTGCTGGCCTGGCTTGTTCATTTTTTCTCCATATTTCTGGTCTCCATACAAAGGATAGCCCCTAGATGCAAATTGAACACGAATTTGATGTGGTCTTCCCGTTTGAAGACGAATTTTCACAAGACTTAGACCTTTGGCACTTGCTAAAACTGTATAATCCAAAATGGCTTTTTTTGCCTTTTTCTCGGATGATGCCACAATATGGGTCTTATTTTCATTGCGATCTTTCATTAAATAATCTTCAAGTGTACCAATTTCTTTATGGGGAATTCCTCGTACGACAGCGAGATAGGTTTTCTTGATTTCATTTTTTCTTATCGAATCAGATAAACGGGATGCTGCTTTTGATGTTTTAGCAAAAACCATTACTCCACCTACTGGACGGTCAAGTCGATGAACTAGTCCAAGATAAACATTTCCAGGTTTATTATATCTTCTTTTTATATCTTGCTTAAGAAAATTTAATAGATCTGGATCCTTCGACTTATCTGCTTGTACTGGGATATTTATTGGCTTTTCTACTACTAGCAAGTGATTATCCTCATATAATATTGGAACTTCCATACTTCCCTACTCCTTTTTCGATGTTATTTCTTTAGCATAACATAGTTAAACCCGAAACTGAATGTGCACACTTGTTATCAATTACTCTATATGAATTAGCACGAGTTATATGAAAATGGTTTATCTTATTATTTTCTACCTTTCGTAATCTGATTTAAATTAGTTAGAATTGTAGGCATTTTTAATACAATATAACAATGGTAACTAACGAAATTATTTTTATAGTATAAATTACCCAATAATAAGATTGTTAACGATTACTTAATGTCAGTTTTGTAAATATTTTTAATGATAAGGCTTCCAATATTGACCATTTTATATGTGGTCTGTATAATTCATTTAGGTATAAATACTTATTAATTTGTGAATTAAATAATATATTTTACCTAATTACAACATGTGGGGGTTTTCTAATGAGAAGAGTAATAGAACTATTTCTATTGTTATGCTTATTACTTTTGGCGGGTTGTTCTGAAAATGAACTATCATCCAATCTTGATAACAAACTAAGAATTGGTGTAATGCTTTCCGATGCAGGTCTTGGTGACCAATCATTTAGTGATTCAGCCTTTAATGGCTTAGAGAAAGCAAGAGAAGAATTAGGCATTCTCTTTGACTACCGTGAATTAAAGGAAGTTGGCGATTATGAAACAGGATTGCAAGAGTTAATCGATCAAGGAAATGATCTAATTGTTGGTTTAGGCTACATGATTGAAGAAGATTTAAAGAAGGTAGCAGAAAAATATCCTGATAAACAATTTGTCATTGTTGATGCTGTGGTAGATTTACCGAATGTAACAAGTGTGACATTCAAAGAACATGAAGGTAGCTTTTTAATTGGAGCAATAGCTGGTATGAGAACCAATTCTGATATTGTTGGATTTGTTGGAGGCTCAGATACTCCGCTTATTCGCAAATTTTTAAATGGCTTTAGCCAAGGTGTTGCTGCAACCAATCCTGAGGCAGTGGTACTCCACCATTTTGCAGAAGACTTTAATAATGACAAACTTGGAGAAGAATTAGCCAAGGAATTGATTAATGATGGTGCTGACTTTATTTATCCGTCAGCAGGATTTACCGGTGTAGGTGTTATAAACATTGCACAGCAGGAAGGAATTTACTCATTTGGGGTGGATTCAGATCAATATTATCTTGGTGAGAAAACAGTAGTCACCTCCATGCTGAAAAATATTGATGTAGCAATGTACAAGCTTGCCAAAGAACTTGTTGAAAATGGGCAAGTAGCTGATGGACATATTACACTTGGCTTAGCAGACGATGGTGTTGGCATCGCTCCTATTCGTGTTATTTCTCTAACTAAGGAAGAAACCGAGCAAATAGAGAAGCTTACAGAAAAAATAAAAACTAATGCTATCACCGTATCAGAATAAAGAGAGGCTGAAATTCAATGAAATTAAAATATCAGTTAGGACTAATTGCATTTTTACCTATTATCAGCTCTACCATTATTATCGGACTGATCATTGTTCAAATGATGAATATTCAATCATCTAATTCAGAAAAAGTAGAACAATTAGTCAATGTCGAGAAGGTTAATAGCTCTATTCTATCAGTGGAACAAGAGCTGATGAGCTTCTCCTTAAATCGAACAGATGCTGCAGCAGAATCCATTCAGTCCAAATTAGAAAGTACGAAATCTTATCTTAATCTATTAGAGCAAGGAAGCACGAAATCTGAAAAAGATCAATTAACATTAATAGATGAAAAATTTCAACAACTATCAGAGGATGTTGTGCTTGCATTAGAAGATAAGGATAGTGCAGAAGCAAAACGTCAATCAATCCGTACACACGGTATTCAAAACGATATCCATCTTTTACAATTAATGGTCGAAGAGAATTATCAGCATGCACAGATACAATTAAAATCAACTATCCAATCCATTATTCTTTTTGCGATTATTTCTACCATTATTCTACTTACTGGAACGATTATATTTGCCTTGATTATGTCAAAAAGGATTGTTACTCCAATAACGAAATTAACGAACGTTGCTGATAAAATTGCCAAAGGAGACTTGACATCCTCTATTATGAAAACAAAGCGAAAGGATGAAATTGGGACACTTCAAAATCGCTTTATTCAGATGAAGGAGGATCTCCTTACATTGATTACTAACTTAATCGACACATCTCAAAGTGTTGCAGCATCAAGTGAGCAACTGAGTGCCAATGCGGACGAAACAGCCTATACGACAGAACAAATTGCTAAGACAATTCAAGAAATATCAAATGATTCCCATACACAATTAGTAAGTGTAAAAGAAGCAACAGAAAATGTTACGAATATCTCAGAGGATATTGATGCAATCTCTGAGGGAATGGGGCGAGTGATTAGCTCCTCAGAAAAAGCACATCAATTTTCTTCAGACGGATTAGCTTCCGTGAGAAGTGTTAATGAACAGATGGAGATCATCAATCAAAATTCCGAAAAAACAACATCGATTATGAAAAGTCTTGAAAGCCACGCCACGCAAATCAACAAAATAGTAGATATGATAACTAATATTGCAGAGCAGACCAATCTTTTAGCTTTAAATGCAGGAATTGAAGCTGCACGTGCTGGAGAACATGGGAGAGGTTTTGCCGTTGTAGCTGAAGAGGTAAGAAAATTAGCAGAAGAATCAAATCAATCTGCACAACAAATCAATCATTTAATTGATTTAATTCAGTCGACCATGCAAGAAGCAATCGAATCGACGACAAGCAGTAATCAAGCTGTGCAAAAAGGGTCTTCATTAGTAATGGAAACCAATAATGCTTTTGATCAAATCACCGATTCGGTTGCAAGTGTTCAAAAAAGGGTTCATCAAGTGACCAATTCGCTTGAGCAATTGATTTCTGTTCGTCAAAAATTAATACACTCTATGGAACATGTTACGAACATTAGTGAGGATACATCTGTCCATTCTCAAGAGGTTGCTAGTGCAACAGAACAACAAACCGCAACAATTCAAGAAGTTTCCGCAGCTACAAGAACTTTAGCCAATATGGCACAAGGTCTACAGGAAAATGTGAGTCGTTTTAAAATCTAATCTCTCATAAAAACGAAGGCTTAAACATGTCTTATGACAATAGCCTTCGTTTTTCAATCTACTAACTCCAAATACTTTTTCTTTCTGACCGTTTGACAAATTTACTCGACATCGCTTTAAGTCTCGCCTTTAACAAAAGCCTTCTTCCCTCTGGTGTTCTAGTGTAGATCATTTTTGCACTACCGATCTGTTTATTCCATCTAGCTAGTAATTTTTCTACATACTCTTTCTTTCTACCAATCTCCTCAGGAACGGCATGATAGTCATGACGAACCCATAAACGTTTTCCCGATTGACGATGTAAAAGATATCTTGGATTATCAATGGGATCTAATAATTCCTGTAAAGCATCAATGAATACTTTTTGTTCATAAGTAGTTCCTTGTTCCAAATAACAAGATAAACTACCATCGTCTCCTTTATTAATGATAATTTTATTTCTATCCAACGAAGTATGAAGGAGCCCAATATCATATAATGTCAAGTAGATGGTTTCAGCTAATTGTTTCATTCTTGATTCTAAGGAGGAATTGAAAATATATATTCTTAATGCCTTCCACCAATAAGGTGCTGAGAACAACAGCCCTAACAAAAATCCGATACATAAAGTTACTATGATTTCTTCCAAAGATGAGGTGTAATAGCCATATTCCCCCATTTCGACAAAAGCACTTGCCAGGATTACGACAGACATAATGATTAATGATTTCAATGTGTTTCGGAACATAAATAGTGGAGGTAAATTTTTTTGGCTCACTCCCATTTCAATTCGTTTCTTTTCTCCTTTCGCTACTGCTTCACGCCATTTTGCAAATAAACGGCTTCTATTTGTTGCACGATTCTTCATTAGTTTATTTGTTTCGTGTATATCTTGTTGTCGGAAAGGTGGTGCTAGCATTCTAAGTCGTTGGATTCCTGATTGAATGACAGCTATTTCTGCATCAACACCTGTTAGTGAATCAAACCGACGAGTCAAGGATTGAAAATCATATCCAGCATCACTTATCCCTCGATCCACACAAACAAGATGCCAAATATTCGCAACTTTTTCTTCATTCCCATTCTCTGTTCGAAGAGCGCGTCCCCTCATTTGATTGGTCAGCATAAAACTACCTACATACGAAGCTAGAATTAATGTATTTACACTCGGTGCATCCCATCCTTCACCAAGTAATGCTGTCGTCCCAATTAAAACATCAATATCCCCGTTCGAGAAAATGTCAGTCATTACTTTTACCATTTTTTGTCGAGATGAGCCCTTCCAACTGATGAGAGCATAGTGAGGATCATGGTCCAATTGTTTGACAGAGAAATCTAATGAGGCTTCTTCTAATAAATGTATCGTCTCATTAGGAATTATAACTACAGAGCCTGTTAGGACTCCTAATTTGGAAGAAGTGTCCAGTTGACGACGAAGCTTTTCAAATATTGGAATGACTCCTAGTCGGATAAGTGGCTGCGCTTCCTCATTTGCCTTTGGCAGATCGTCCTGATAAATATAATCTGCTAATATTACCATTCGTAGATTTTTCTTTTGGGATTGCTTCTCTAATTGGACAATTTCGACAATACTATCAAGCTTGGAGGCACTATGTAAAAGAGTTCTTTGCATTGCTCTTGTTGCATGAAGTTTTATTTTTCTATGTTCAATAGATCCAATATGAGATAATTGTTTTTTGATACTTTTTAACGGCTCTTCCTTTGGATTCACATACTTATCTTTATATAGTAGATTGCTTAACAATTCCTCTAGCCAGTGCCGATCAAAGGAAGGAAGCTTTTCTACTTTTTCCTCCATTACTAAAAAGGGTTTTTCCCAATATGCACTATCGATTGCACGCAAATAAAGAATCATGCTTATAAAATATGGATAATTAGCAAGCTTCTCTTCTAGGTGTTCTCCATAATTCATCCACGGGTGATGCTCCATTAATGCTTGGAGGGATTGATTTTGCATTAACTTTTCTTGAAATTGTGATACTTGTTGATGAAAAGTATCAATCGGCTCCTTTTCTTTCTTTGTTAAGGAGGAGACCCAGACATAATCTTGGTGTGGACATAAATCTCCTTCTTTTACTAATGCCGCAATTTCAATTTCCTCATCGATTGGACCACAGAGTGCTATGTAGTTTTCCCATTCTGTCTTTCCCACATCATAAGGAGGGGTGGCAGTTAAAGCAACAATGGCTGGATTTTCTAATTGATCTCGTAAATGAATCGTTGTTTTCCACCAACTTGTCCGTAAATGATGAGCTTCATCCAAGATCAATGTTTGAAAGTTTTGTTGAAAAAGTCTGTTAATCGATTCGTATTTTGATTGATCTTCTATGTAGATCTCTTCTTCTTCAAGATCATCCAGTTCAGGCTCTTCTGCCCCGTGCTCCATTTTATGAAATAAAGCAAAAATCCCTTGGTAAGTGGTAATCGTTAGAAATGATGGATTTTTTATATCTGTTGAAATCCAATTAGGACGTTCTTTTTTTTGCAAAAATAGCTCTGTAAAGCGGTCTGCCCATTGGTTCCGTATGGCAATCGTTGGAGCAATGATAAGTGTCGCTTTGTTTAATCTTCGCATAACTTCTAGTCCTAACACCGTTTTACCTGAACCAGGTGGAGCTACGAGATGAAGATGTCGATTAGCCAAATGCTCGTCTAAATTATTTAACACTTCTCCTTGATAGCTTCGCCAAGGAAAGCAAAAGTTAATATCATCAGGAAATTTATTCATCAATTCACCTTCCTCTCTTCATCTATGTACGATTTACGAGTGGTGTTGGTTTCGCTGCTCTCAGTTTAGCATATTTTTGGTATGAACCTTAAAACGGCTGGATATCCTAAATAGTAATGATCATGTTTTGCATGGAGAGGAAGAGCCATTTTGGGTCATTCCAGAAAACTACCACTGAAATTAGAGTGTCTCAAAAGAGCATTACAATCGAGACAGATACCCATTCATCCTAATGCTAAAGAGCAAGAATTAGTCAAAGCCATTCAAAGAAAAGTAAATGAAAAAAATCAAAACAATATTACAAGAACAAATGCTTATTTTCAATTTTTTCAAGCATTTCCGGAAATACAATGGGCGTTTCTAGCACATATGGTCTCAAGGAATAGTGGTTGGAACATGACAGATTTAAAGGGGAGCTATTTATCCGAGCTACTTACCGATAAGCAACAGGAATATTTTTTTAACTATTTAGAGCGAAGTAATTGGTTAATCTTTCAGGATGCCTATCCACAGCTTTTATTATATAAAGAAGCTAAGAAAAGTGGGAGGAATTTATTCCATCTTTTACCCTGTTTCGGTGTATCTGTTTTTATGCAGACCATTTGGAATACTTTTTATTCTTATCATGATAAAGAATTGCTGTCTGTAGCTCTCATTATAAATGAACAACATTATATTGAAAATCGAGTGATTCACAACTCCAATTATCGTGCAAATCTGTTGGAACTAGCCGAAATTAAATTCCAAGAATTATTACAATTAAATATGATCCTCTTTCCATATCAAGATGGGAGTAGGACGAGGTTAGTCGGGCAAGCTGTCAATCATTTCGCTGCATTAGATAAGCGAATATTATTAGGGAAACGCTTATATGAAATTTTATTTGATCCTACTTATTTTCAAAAAATCCTGACAATGGCTTGTCAACACCCTCACACAGGATCACGAGAAGATTTCTTTCCTAATCTATTCCAGAGTGAAAGGCTAGGAAAAGGATTTCCCTTATATAGCCCTAAGTTACAAAGTGCTTGGGAGGATGTTCAGCACAAGCCTGCAGAGACCGGAGATTGGTATAAAGATTGGAAAGTCCTTTACTATTTTCTTAAGGATCAAGCGCATTATTATCCAGATATTCTCGATTTATATATTAAATCTTTGCATACATTGGAACAGGCCGCTCTCCTAAAGGATAGATGGTTAAAATAATACAACCGAAGCTGTTAGGCAGCCTCTTTTGTGATACTTGCAGCGTTTAATATTAATATATAAACTGCATACACTATGAACCCACCTATTAAGAAGAGACCTGTGACAGGAGACGGTGTATCTCCCTCATTTGTTACTGGAAATAAAACCGCACAATGATAAATAAGAAGTATAAAATAAGGAATCCAAAGGACAAGTGTCCAAAAATTAGCCTTCCTTTCCGTTAGCCATCTTTTAGATAAATTGATAATCAGAATGGAACCAACTATTAACTCGACAATTATAATGCCAATCATCCATTTTTGGACATCGTTCACTTCCGATGATAACCATCTACTTATTCTGTATGTGTTTAATATAAGCTCGAGAGGGAACCAAATCACTACAGCATAGAGCATGCTAATTATATTTAACTTAATAAAATAATGCATCATTAAGACTCCTAACACTTCCTAAATCAATTCGGACTATTAACACTGTAAGCTATCTAGCTTTTGAAAATATGCTAAAAGCTCCTTTGCACTATGCACTTCTTTATCAGCATACCATCTACTATTTTTCGGGACTTCCCTGTTTCGATGATTAAACCATACAGCCTTCCACCCTGCTTGCTTTGCACCAATAATATCTTTCTCATAAGAATCTCCAACATACACCGTTTCGTTCGGATTACAGGCTAATTCTTCTTCGACTATCTTAAAAATCTCTTTTTTTGGTTTAGCATAGCCATAGGAACCAGAAATATAAATATGCTTGCTTAATACCCATTGATTAAGCTGTAATTGCTTGATCTTCATGCTTTGATGGTCTGTCTCTCCATTTGTTAATATAGCTAACTGTTTGCTACTTTGCTTCAATAAATCAAATAGCTCTATTACCTCCGGAAAAAGCTTGATATTCGCTTGCTCTCTTGCATAGAAATGATGAAATGTAGTAGCCTTCTCTTGATCAAGCGGTATTTCAAAGTCCTCACATGCACGAATAATGCGTCCGATCTGCCAATCGAATACCGTTATCTCTCCACGCTCAGATTGATCGAAAAGCATTTCACTATAATGACGGCTAGCTCTGTATATCTGATCGATGTCTTTATATGAAAAATGATCCCCTATTAGCTTTCTAAATGTTGTATGAAAGGATAATGCCTGATCATACAAAGTGTCATCTACATCAAAAATAATCGTATCCATCGCTACCTCCTTAGGATGACAAGAATTCTTTAAGAGGCTCTCCAAGTTTTTTTACATCATGATAGCCTTTTTGATATAAATCCATTAATTTATTTTTATTTTTTTCCACTCGCCCTACTTGCAATTTTTCTGTCGGATTTATAATAAATACATTACCTTTTTTCTCTTCTTCGTAAAGGTAGTTCAACGTGTCATTATATTCGGAATGTCTTTTCTGAATTGCCTCAAGTAATCCGGGATACTGACGGTATTTTTTTCGAATATACCAATTAAAGGATTGCGGTTTCTTATAATAACCTCTATTTCGTGTTAAAATCACCACATTTTTATTGTTTCCCTCTTTCATCGACTGCTTAATCGGAATCGGTGATGTGATGCCTCCATCCATTAATACACGATTATCGAAATGGACAGCCGGTGCAACTAAAGGTAACGAGCTAGATGCTCGAAGAAGAGTAATCATATCCTGCGCATAATCTGATTTGCGGTAAAACAGTGCATCACCTGTCACACAATCTGTCACACCAACTACGAACTCCTCCTTTGCATGATGAAACGTTTCGAAGTCAAATGGGACTAGCTCATTTGGCAATGTTTCAAAAATAAAATCCATTCCAAATAACTGACGTTTCGTAATCCAATTTCGAAAAGATAGATATTCAGGGTGACTGACATAATCAATATTTACACGCTTATTTCGGTCTATCTGTCGTGCAATATAGGAGGATCCACAACAAGCACCTGCCGAGACTCCAATAACATATGGAATATAGATATTTTCCTCCATTAAATATTGTAAAACACCACCTGTATAAACCCCTCTACTTCCTCCACCTTCTAACACTAATCCTGTATTTTTCATATTATATCTCACCTAACTTTTCCTTTAAATGACAGTATCATTATCATACAACAGCCTGTCTTACATTGCTAGTATTCTAAATTGACTAAAATTTTGTAGAAAAGTCCATTCTATTGAAAGATAGCATCTTTTTCCTGTATGATAAGTACCGATATCTTAAGAAAGGTGAAGGGATAATCATGAATAATCAGTTACGATTAACCATTTTAGTTATTGTTGTAGCTGTTGCAGGCTTTAGTCAGGGCATGCTTCTTCCATTAATTGCAGTTATATTTGAAAATAGTGGGCTCTCTTCGTTTTTAAACGGAATCAATTCTACGGCATTGTATATTGGTATTTTATTTACTTCTCCATTCATGGAGCCTCTATTAAGAAAGTTTGGGTATAAGCCTCTTCTAGTTATAGGAGGATTGCTTGTACTAATTTCGCTCGTACTATTTTCACTATGGCAATCATTTTGGTATTGGTTTTTCTTAAGAATGATAATTGGTATTGGTGATAATGCCGTTAATTTTACTGCTCAAACTTGGATTACCGAATTCTCTCCTGAACAAAAGAGGGGACGAAATATTGCTCTGTATGGATTATCTTTTGGAATAGGATTTGCTGTTGGACCTTTGATGGTACCACTTGTTAATATTCATGAAAGCTTGCCATTTCTTATCTCAGCTGGGTTTAGTCTAGTAGGTTGGTTCTTATTATTTATCCTTCGAAATGAACTACCTGAACAAGACTTAACGATGAGCTCTTTTCGAGATACATTTAGACGATTTGGTCAAGCTTGGAGGTATGCATGGATCGCTTTTTTACCACCATTTGCTTATGGATTTTTAGAAACTTCTTTAAATGGGAACTTTCCAGTGTATGCTTTACGAATTGGAATAGAGGTAAGTCACGTTTCTGCATTACTATTTGCTTTTTCTATAGGAGCGATTGTCTTCCAGCTTCCACTTGGTATTATCGGGGATCAGCTTGGTAGAGAAAGGTTGGTTACTATTGTCCTGCTGGTTGGCTTTCTCTGTTTTACAGTGGCTGGATTAATGGAGGATTATTTTTATGTACTACTAGTCTGCTTATTTACCGCTGGGATGTTTGTTGGTTCCATGTTTTCAATAGGAATTACCTACATGACTGATTTGATGCCGCGGAACCTCTTGCCTACAGGTAACCTTCTATGTGGTATATTTTTTAGCATAGGAAGCTTAACTGGTCCATCAATCGGTGGATTATTTATTCAATTTGCTCCAACCACAAGCTTTTTTTATATAATAAGTGGGCTACTTTTGCTCCTATTTCTTATAACATTCGGAAGGAAAATAGCTAGACTAAGTTAAATGGTGGATGTCTTTTATTCCTATCCTTTTTTCTGAGTGGTTCATTAATGTGCTTAAAGCGTTTAGGAAATCGATAAAGCTTTCGACTCCTAAACGCTTCCATTCTCTTATTCGAAACTTAAATAACCTCTTGCTTCACCTCTAAAAATTCTTTAAGTGGCCGTATAAGCTTTTTCATTTCTTCATACCCTTGCTGATATAAATCCGTTAATTTGTTCTGGTTTTTTTCCATTCTGCCCACTCGGAGTTTTTCGGTTGGACAAATAAGGAAAATCTTTCCTTTTTTCTCTTGGTCATACAGATAATTTAGTACATCATTGTAAACAATATGTCGCCTTTCGATAGCCGCTAACAATGCGGGATATGCCTGATATTTCTTTTTTATGAGCCAATGAAATGCCTCCATTTTTTTAAAATAACCTCGATTTTTAGTTAATATAACAATATTTCGTGAATTTCCATCTTTCATCGACTGTTTAATTGGAATCGGATCGGTTATCCCACCGTCTAAGAGCTCCCTATTCTCAAATGAAACAGCTGGGGCAATCAGCGGCAGAGAACTAGATGCTCTTATTAGTGTCATCATTTCTTGGGCATATTTCGATTTATAATAATAGACTGGCGTTCCAGTAATACAGTCTGTTGCTACCACAACAAATTCTTCTTTCGCCTTTTGGAATGTTGGATAATCAAATGGCTCTAATTCATTCATTAATGTTTCGAATAAAAAATCCATCCCAAAAAGCTGTTTTTTTGTAAACAAATTTTTTAAAGATAGATAATCTGGATGCTGCACATAATCAATATTTACCTTTCTATTACGATCAAGCTGCCTGGAAATATAGGAGGAACCATTACAAGCACCTGATGAAACTCCCATCACATAAGGTATGTATATATTTTGCTCCATTAAATACTGTAACACTCCTGCTGTAAAAACCCCTCTGCTACCGCCACCTTCTAATATTAAACCTACACCTTTCATAAGACCGTTTCACACCACCCTGTCTCTTCCCGTCTTTACCTAATAATTTAGTAGTTAAAGAACCTTATGAGGAATGTACAACATTTTATGCCTAATAATTAATTACTTTCTTTCCATAATTTCATTGGATCTAGCTGCCCTTTATCGAGGGATAATTGTTCTATTTTGATGGATCGTTGATTTTTTGGTTTTTGAAGATCATGATAAATCTCCTTAGATTTCGTTAATCCTACCTCTGTTGCCTCATCTACACTTTGACAAAAGTAAACCTGATTGATCCCCGCAAAATACATGGCGGTCAAACACATGGCACATGGCTCTCCACTTGCATATATAACACAACCCGATAAATCATTCGTATTTAGCCTCTTTTGCGCTCGACGGATAGCGAGTAATTCAGCATGACCGCTTACGTCATGATAAAGATGTAATTCGTTAACACCTTCCGCCAAAACCTCCTCATTACGGACTAATACGGCTCCAAAGGGTTGTCCTCCTTCTTGAACATTTTCTAATGCAAGCCGAATGGCGTGGTTCATATATGAATTCATAAATGATTCTCCTTTCTGGCAATATGAAGTATAAGTAGATTATATAAATGTAGTTTAACATAACTTTTTCAAACCAAAATATGAAAAGCTTTCATCTATGATAAATGCAGGTGTCTAAAAGGAGTTCTTACATATCAAATATCTAATAATCTAGATGGTAATTTTAACAAATCCATATTTGGCTATTTGACTAAAAAAGCAGTATCTAAAATAATATAGCTAAAGGAGGGACCAGAGATGAGCCACGTAAGACTTACATATTCTACATTAAATGATGACATTATTCAGATTATTCAAGAAGATGAAGTACTCTTTTCTTTTATTAAAGCACTACTCCTATCCAAATTTAAAAAAGACCCGATAGAAAAACTAACATTAATAAAAAAAATACCTATCACCTATTATGCGAATACGGAAAAAAATAAGGATTACTTGATCGAAATACACTTTCTACACTTGTTCGATAATATAATTCACAAATTTTTTCATACTCCTCATTACAAACAAGAAGATTATTCTCACAAACAGCAAATAATTATCATAAAGTTTTTAACATTCCCATTATTTTTAAACACAACAAAATTTCACTCCATATATTTACCTGTATATAATTACTCCCTTAGTAATCAGCTTGAATATCATTTCATTGAACTGCCTAAGGTAATAAAGGCTTGGCAAAATCAGATAATAAATCCCTTGCAGGATCATTTTGCAAGATGGCTTCTTTTTCTCGGAATGATTGATCAGCAGCAAAGGATTTATCATGAAAGTATTTACGAGCAATTATGGAAAATAGCGAAAATAGACAAATCCTTGGAAAGAGCTTTGGTTGGTTGGAAGAATAAAAACTCCAAGAAGATGAGCCAATCTATTATGAAGGCATAATTTCAACATTATTTATCTCATAACACTTCCACCTGAAATTTTCACTGATTCACCGACTATGTTCTTCGCAGCATCTGTCAAAAGAAAAGCTATTGTATTCGCGACTTCTAGAGTTGTCGTGAGCTCACCTGATGGAATACTATTCTTAGCATTTCTCATAGCAGTCTTATACGAGATTTGATTTCGCTCCGCTTTTTTAGCAATGATTCCTCTTGCCATATTCGTATCAACAAATCCAGGACAGACTGCATTAACACGAATGTTATGCCTTATTGCTTCAACAGCCATAGATTGAGTCCATCCTATGACAGCAAATTTACTTGCTGCATAAGCACTATTACCATATGTACCTCTCAATCCAGAGAGTGAAGCAATATTCACTATATTACCATGTTTTCTTTTGATCATTTTTTGGTAAATGGATTGTGTCAAACTAAATGCAGAAAAATAATTGACTCTCATAATATGTTCGACTTCCTCTTCACTCAAACTTTCAACGACTGTTCCCCCCGTTATTCCTGCTGAATTTACTAGACCTGAAACTATGCCAAATGCTTCCTCTGATTTGGTTAGTAGGTTTAACCTTCCCTGTTCATTATTGATATCTGCTTCTATTGCATGAATTTTATCCTTTGTTGTCACATTTTCGAGTTCTGTTTTTAATTGTACTAGCCTTTTTTGATTTCTTCCTGTAATGGTTACTTTTGCTCCCATTTTAGCAATTGTTTTTGCTGTCTCGGAGCCAATTCCACCTGTAGCACCTGTTATTAATATATGTTGATCAAGTAATGCTTCTTTTGAAAAAATTGACATTTTCTTACCTCCTATACTACGTTCTCACCATTGTATTTTCACCTATTTCAAAGTTTTAAACATACCTTGCTCTTATCATTACTTTCTTTAATCCAATACTTCTATAGAAATAGCCTCTATTAAAGGTGCTATCATCAATTCTTTTTTTCCTCTTCCTTCATATTGATTACGAATAATCCCTACTACCCGGATAGTATTATTAACTTTTACGTTCAGTTTTGTTTGTTTTATGTAAATCAATAAATTTTGTTCTTTTTTCAGGGTTGTATATACAGGTAGATAAGTCATCCCTTTATTGTTTTCAATAACCTTGATCACTTTTGCGGTAAGTATTATTTGATGATTATAATAGGCTTGCGGATTCCTGTACATTTTTGCAAAATCCTTTATTGGTACCATCTTTCTTGCCTTGGTTTGAGTAGAACTGTTCGATTTTCGAGCATTATAGCTTACAAGTAGAATAAGTGATGCAAACAATATGAGTAAGGTAGTTACAATTTCCTTCATCCATTCCTTCTCCCTTAAGCTTGATTTTGATTCCAGTATAAGGGGTAATTAGGTACTATTTTTGTCATAATGGAAAATTGTTAGTTGTTTTTATAAAAAATATCATAACGTTAGTCATGACAAGGGATAGAGAAAGGTGAAATAAAAAATGGAAAGTGACATAATAGTGCCACTTTCCAATTACTTAGCGGAATAAATCCCATAATTTGTCCCAAAAACTTTTCTCTTTTTGCTCTTCTTCTTTCTCTTCCTCTTTATCATCCGATTTCTTTATATCTTCTGTTTTAATGACAAACTGAACGGTACCTACCTTTTCATTTTTCTCAGATACAAAAGATATGGCCTTAAAATCAGATTTATCATATTCATTGATCATCTCGTCTACTTCTTTTTGCATTTGTTCCGGAATCTCGCTTGTAGAATCAGCTAATTCGGTTGTACCGTTGTGTAACTCCTTCGCTCCGTTTTCCAATTCCTCTGTACCCTCACCTAATTCAGATATTCCATCATCCAGATCTGTATAGGTATTGGAAAGCTTATGAACTCCATTCGTATATTCCTTTAGCCCATTGTGAAATTCCTGATATTTACTAGCTAGTTGTGACACACCTTCTTGAAGTTTAGTAACCGATTGTTCGATGTTGGCTGGATCTGTAGCATTCGTGATTTCTTTTGACATGGTTCTTAAAGAAGTCACCATCTTCGTAAGGGAACCATTGACTTCCTTTAGGGTTGGACTTACCACCGAAAAAGCTTCTTTAACTTGTTTATATGTTGCTTTTGTTTTACGAGCTTGCTTATAAGTTTCGACTAGTTTATCAACCACTTTTTCATCATCGGTGCTTTGCTTCAATTGATTAATCTCATCATTTGAAATTTCATAATCAGGAATTGCTGTAATTGCTTGATCCAAAGCTTGATACGCATTATCATAATTTTCTTGTAAACTAGACAAGCCTTTCTCCGTACTCTCCAATCCATCTGCAAGTTCCTTTAGCCCATTTATGAGCTCAGTAAAGTCTCCTGCTCCAAACTCTTGATTTAGTGATTCCTTCATTTTGCTTAGTGCCTCATTTATTGCGGATGAGCCATTGATTAATTCCTCTGAACCGTTATCGAGCTCATTTATACCATTCTGATATTGATTAGATCCATTTTCTAAGCTAGCCACCCCATCATTTAATTCGCTGATACCCTGCTGCAATTGACCGACACCATCATTAATTTCTCCAGTTGCATCAGACAAGGATTGGAAATCCTCTGTCATTTCATCCACGTTTGGTGAATCGATTGACATAGAAGATGGAACAGCTGAGATCTCGATCCCGTTTAATTCTAGATCTACTACATCTGCTTCTAGGACAAATGTTTGTTCTTGCTCTGGCATTAACGTGAAGCTTATCTGCTTATTTTTTCCTGCATTCGCTACAGTCGCTTCCTCTGCAATGATATTTTCATATTTCGAAGTGTCTAATGTTAAGGCGATTTGCAATAAATAATTTTCATAAAAGATATCCCCTGCATTTTCATTTTTAGAGGTAGCTATCTCTATTTTCAAGTGTCCATCCTCCCCTAACAACTGGTCTGGCGGTATAACTTTACCATCTAGCTGATAAGAGATATCAAAATTCCATGGTAATGGCTTCTCCTCAAGATTTCCTTGATAAAAAAAGGTATCAGTTGAGGCAGTAAAGGAAACTTTATTTTTTGCTAATGACAATTCAGATAAATCTGTTAGATTTTTGACACTTTTATAATCGCCATAATCTTCGAGATCTCCTTTTTCCTTTATTTGAAAACTATTAACGACATACATTTCCTTCTGTGATCCATTTGGCTTTAAGGTTGTGTAAACTACTTCATCTTTCGTCTTATAGCTTCCTTGCTCAGCAGCAATAGAAACTGGTAAAAAGGAAAATAGTAGTAAACCTATAATCATTAATATCACGAATTTACTAAATTTCATCATGATCCCTTCCCTTTAAAAAAGTTTGGTTTCCATGTTGTTTTTTCGATGACCTTATCCAGTATGACTAACAAAGCTGGTAGGAAAAAGACTACCATAATAAATGCGAGTAATGTTCCTCTACCGAGTAATAACCCAATCGATGAGACAATCGGATTGGAGGAGGTCCATGCTAATATAAAGCCAACACTTGATAAGATCGATGCTGAAATTAAAATGGAAAAGATTTTTTCATCGATCGTCTTTTTAATAGCCTGAACTGCAGGCATTTCTTTACGGTTTTTTTCGTATGCTTCTGTTAACAATATCGCATAGTCAACTGTTGCGGCCAATTGTACTGTACTTATTATTAAATATCCGACATATACAAGTGGTGTATCGGTGAAATACGGAACAGATAAATTAATCCAGACCGATGATTGAATGGTAAGCAATAAGACAATAGGTATAGTGATCGAGCGGAAAGTCACCAATAACACGATTGCAATCGTTATAATTGTTAAAAGATTGACTAGTTGATTATCCTTCTCTACCGTGTTTTTGATATCATATAAGGTAATACTTTCTCCAAGTGAATAAACATCTTCTCCATAATATCCTGAAGCCATTTCTTCTACTTTTTCGATCAGAGTAAAGGCAGCTTCCCCTTCAGCGTCTTGATTTGTATTCAAAATAATTCGCGCAAATTGATCAGAATAGAATTGTTCTGTCACAGACTCCTCTAAATATTCTGGAGGAATCACAGGATCCACTGTATTGACATAAGCTAACACGCTCGATACTTCCTCTAATTTTTCTAAATCCTGTACAAGCTCTTCTTCTTTTGCAATGTCACCTTTTGGTACAAGTAATACCATTGGAGTATTCTTTCCAAAGGTTTGTTCAATAGCGAGTTCATCTTGCCCGATTCTTGTATTTTCAGGCTGTTCGCCCGTACCATAAATAAAGTTGGTATTGCTTTGTCCTAAATAAGCTGGGACAATCATTAAAAAAACGAGTATTAACACAGGTATTTTTAGTTTTAATACACTTTTTCCAATATTTTTAAATGCAGGAATAATGGGCTTGTGCTTCGTTTTATCTATCCATTTATAGAAGGTTAATGTTAAAGCAGGTAAGAAAATCATTACACAGATAAAGCTTAACAGGATTCCTTTTACAAGGTTTATCCCCAAATCAGAGCCAATCTCGAAATTCATAAAACTGAGTGCCATAAAACCAAAGAAGGTCGTCGAAGCACTTGCTGTAATCGCAGGAAAGGATCGCTTTATTGCCATACGCATCGCTTCTACTGGTTCTTTTCCTTCCTGTCGAAAATCTGAGAAGCTATGAAGCAAAAATATGGCATAGTCAAGCGATACAGCAAGTTGAAGAATTGGTGCAACTGACTGTGTAACAAAGGATACTTCACCTAGAAAAATATTTGTACCCATATTAACAAGCACAGATACTCCAATCGCAGTTAAAAAGAAGACTGGCTCCATCCAGGAATTAGTGGATATAACAAGTATAAGAATAATAATCGGGACTAATAAGAGAGCAGCATAGGCAGATTCTGTTCCAGCCATCTTTTGAGAATTTGCTGTATTAAGCGCCTCTCCGGACATAGCATTTTCTTCGCCAATAAGTTTATATACCTTATCTGTTACCTCTACTTCTTCCCCTTCTTGAATATGAAAAGATAACAAGGCATCCTTATCTTTATAGTAAGATTCCACGGTATCTTGATCTGCCATTTCTAATGGTGTCTTTAGATCAATAGCGTCATCCAACCACATCACTTCACTTACACCATCAATTGCTGCTATCTTTTCTTTGTAATCAAGTGCTTCTTGGACGGTGACATCTTTAATCATTACTCGAGTATTGGCAACCGCTGCATCAAATTCTTCTTCCATTGTGTCCATTGCGGTCATTGACGGTGCATCTTCTGGTAAATAGTCAACCATATTATAATTAACTGATACGCCAAATTGTGCGATCGAACTAATCAAGGCAATTACCATAAATACAACCACGATAATTTTTTTGTTTTTAATTATTTTTGTTGAAAGATCAATCGTGGATCATCCTCTCTCTTGCCAAATCTAAAACTACACTATATCATTATATAGACACCGTGTTGCCTAATCAACAAACAGTTTTAGAAATAACGTCTAATTTCCAACATATTTTAATTTTTTGTCGGAATGTTACAAAAAATTCACATTTATTTTGTAATAAAAAAGGAGGGCTTCTAAGAATGGCTGTAAGGCTGGATCGACGCAAAAAATATACCCGGATGGTGCTAAAGGATAGCTTAATGCATTTGTTAAATCAGAAACCTTTATCTGCAATAACTGTAAAAGAGATATGTATGGAGGCGGATATTAATCGTTCTACTTTTTACACGCACTATAAAGATCCGCTCGATTTATTGCATCAGATTGAAGAGGAAATTATAGAAGAAATGAATAAGCATTTAACGGAATGTAATTTTGCCAAGGAAGAAGAGTCTCTTCAGCTTACAGAAACTCTTCTAGAATATATCATTGAACAAAAGCATGTATGTCAAACTTTGCTCAACCAAAATACGGGAACAAGCTTTCAGAAGAGAGTGATGATTATAGCAAAGCAAATTTTAATGGATCACGCCGTGACGGAAAAGTCTGATCGGACTGATTATTTCATTACTTTTATCATAAGTGGTGCCATTCATGTAATTAAGGACTGGTTGAATAATGGTACGAAGCAATCCCCAAAAGAAATGGCGGAACTAATTAACCTATTTGTAAACAGATAGTAGGACACTACCCTTAAAGCGAAAATACTTCAGCAATTAATCGGTAGGAGTTTACCTTCTCCTTAAAATCATAAATATTCGTAATAATCATGAATTCATCTGTGTTGTACAACTTACTTAAACGTGTTAGTTCTGTTTTTACTTTTTCTGGAGTCCCAATAATGCATCTTTTTCGATTTTTTTCTATCTGTTTTAATTCTGATGAAGTGAATGGTTTCTTTTTGACCTCTTCCACTGATGGGACTTTGGTGTCTCTTCCCTGACCAACTTGGAGTAGCCATTTATCTTGACTTAGTGCAAGCTCCTCAGCTTTTTCTTGTGTTTCCGAGCAAACCACAAAAATACATATCATTTTATTTGGTCGATCAAATGTTTCAGACGCTTGGAAACTTTCCACATAGGTTCGAAGAATGCCTTCCCCATTGTCTGGACGAATAAAATGCCCAAATACAAAGCCGATACCTAATCTTCCCGCATTTATTGCCGCCCTCTCTGATAATCCTAACAACCAGAGCCTAGGAGCTTGATCTATTCTAGGACCTGCTTTTACCAGGCGAAATGAATGCTCTCTTGGTAGTGTATTATGTAAGAAACCTTGTACATCTGAGAGCTGTCTAGGAAATTCCCCCATTTCTCTTGGCAGCCCGTCTAATAAGGCGCTCCTTGTTAATTGTGAACCACCTGGTGAACGACCAATTCCAAGGTCAATCCTGTTTGGAAATAATGCTTCAAGTGACAAAAATGTTTCTGCAACCTTTAGCGGACTATATTGTGGGAGTAGTACACCACCAGATCCAACCCGTATTCGCTTCGTAGTGGAAGCAATTCGAGCTATAATTATTTCCGGGGCGATGCTTGCCAATCCATTTGCATTGTGATGCTCCGCCATCCAGTAACGAGAATAGCCTAACTCCTCTGCTTTTTTGGCAAGAGCCACTGTATTTTCTAATGTCTTGATTGGATCAGATCCTCTGGAAATGGGGGCTTGATCTAATACACTTAGTTTCATGCTATACCCACCCTTTTACATATGTCTATTCTCATTGTAAGTTTTTAAAATATAAAAGGGAAATAATTGAACTAGTTTTGGTAATGGTCGAGAAGGAGATGGGCTTCTTTTTCTATTTCTTGTTTGAGTGAAGATGGCCCAATAACTCTCGCTTTTGCGCCCATACCTAGAATCCATTTCTTGATAGATTGGTCGCCATTGAGTGTTGCTTGAAAGCGGATCGCGTTATTTGGCAATTCTTCGATAATTTGATCATCACTATAAATGGACTCCTTTACCTGGTTGGAAAAAGGGGTTTCAATAATCAGATCTACCTTCATCGGAGCTTTTATAAATCCTAACTGTGGGAATTGTTTACGAATATCAAATTCCTCTGGAAGATAAAATAGATGATTTGTCGTTACTACGTTTTGAATTCGTATGATTTTGAAGGTTCTTAATTCCTGCTTTCGTTCACAAAAAGCCACACAGTATAAATTCTCATCATAGAGAACAAATGCATATGGATGAATCACTCGTTTTGTCACTTTATTAGTGGATGCTGCTGTATAAGTGATTTCAACTTTTTTCCGCTGGTTAAAGGATTGATAAAGCAGTTGATAATGTTCGGATTGATCCCCAATTTTGTCATTAATCAAATAATCATTAGCAAAGTAAAAATGCTTACTACTAAGTGCTTCATCACGTTGGGCTGCTTTTATTTTATCAAGGGCATTACTTAACATATGTTCATGTTCTGGCTGTCTAGATAGGTAGGATTTCACGGCAATTTGCAAATGTTGAATCTCTTTAGAACTAAAATTGCGAATTGGTAGGATCGTTTTTTTATCAAGATAATACCCTCCATTCGCACCTCGATCACTTTCGATATAAATGCCAGCAAGCTCTAGCTCCTGTTTATATTGACGAATCATTCTAGGCTTCACTTCAAGCTCTGTTGCTAATTCTTCAATTTTCATTTTATTTCTAGCCATTAGAAGCTGAATCATCTGAAGACAATTACTCAATTTACTCATAAGGATCTCCCTTTTTATATGATCACATCATCCTAATTATAACATAATATATGGTAATAAATGAGTCATATTACACATTAAAAGTACAATTGGTATTTTCCCCATTAGAAAATTTCGCATTCGCTCGTCTTTTAGTGATGCGTTTAAATTTTGAACTTCAAAATCTCCGCCTCGACCTTCTGCAAAAATTTTATGCTTTCCAAACGTAAAATAAAAACGTCCTTAACGGACGTTCTTATTTTTTACAGACAAAAAAGATACGATTGCCTGCTTCTGGATTCTTATTTTCTATTTTAGAAAAATCGGTAAAAATACCAATGATCTCTAGACCTACTTCTGATATAAGCCTTCGATACGTTTTTATAGGAAATGTTCGCTGATAATGAATTTCATCGAAGCGTTCATATAGATTTTCGCCTTCCTTTTCCATAAAAAAGGTGAGGTCATGAATCACTTCATTTTCATACTGCCCTTCTTCACAAAACCAGATATAGGATATATCATCATAGATCTCAGAGAAGGTTTGATTCACCATATTCTCCTTGAAATGCTTCACGCTATGCACATCAAAAAGGAAAATGCCATCATCTTTTAATACATGAGCTATATTTTCGAGTGTTTTTTTTATATCTGTTTCGTCTGTTAAATAATTCATAACATCACAAATGCTAATAACAACATCAAAAAGTGCTAGTCCTTCTAATGAACGCATATCCTGATGAAGATAGCTTACCGATAGGTTCTGTGCTTCTGTTTCTGCCTGTGCGTAGGCCAACATATCCTCTGAATAATCAATGCCTGTAACACTGAAGCCCTTACTTGCTAATCGATTACTCATTTCACCTGTTCCACAGCCAAGATCTAAGACCTTCTTCGCATGAGGATGGTGTTTTTTTATGTTATCAAGGATAAACTCTTCCCATTCATCATACGGAGCATCCTCCATTAACAGATCATAGATATAAGCTAATTTAGAATAGGCCATCTTACAGCTTCACTTCTAATTGTGGGGCATCTCCCCATAGCTTTTCTAAATTATAATAAACACGTTCGTCTCGATGAAAAACGTGACAAACCACATTTCCTAAATCAACTAATACCCATCTTGCTTGATCAAAGCCTTCCATTCGTTTTACTTCAATAGCTTGTTCCTCCGCTACGTCCTTAAGCTCTCTTGAAATAGCTTGAACTTGACGCTCATTTGATCCATCACAGATTAAAAAATAATCGGCGATTAGTGATACCTCTTTCATATCTAGAACTACAATATTTTCCGCTCGTTTATCGTCACATGCTTTTGCGACTAAATCGACTAATGCTTTACTATCCATTAACATTCCTCCCTGTTTTTACTAAACCTTCATTATATAACTGAAAAGTATCGGGGTAAATTGGTTGTTCGTGCTCCATCAAAAATTCGATTGTGTTTCTTGCCGCCAGCCAGCAGGCCTTGTTTATATCATGGTAGACCACACTACGGACTTCTTCTACGCCTGGGAAAGAACGGCCAGGCTCTATATAATCAGCTATAAAAATAATTTGATCGAAAAGAGACATATTTCGCTTCCCTGTCGTATGATAATAAATAGCACTTTGTATCTCGGGATCCTTTATTCCAACTTCCTTTTCGATCATAATAGAGCCGACAGGACCATGCAGTAGCTCTGGCCCATACTCTAACAAATCTTGAGGTAATTTTTCACTGAGCACCCAGCGTTTCATCTCATTGGGATTACGATATTTGGCATAATCATGAAAGATAGCGGCGATCTCTATTTTTTTTACATCAAGCTTGTAATGCCTAGCAAGTGATATTGCTGTATCTGTTACTCTTACTGTATGCTCATACCTTTTTGGTCTTAACTGCTCTTTCACTAATGCTAAAGCTTGTTTTCTTTCCATAAACTACTCCTTCAATCTTCAAAGACGAGTTATTTCATTGTATGATTAGAATTATGACAGATATAACCGTGTATCATCAATTAGTTTTCTGACAGAGGATGGTGTTAGGTACCGAATAGATTGACTATTCGCTACCCTCTCTCGAATCATCGTGGAGGAAATGTCAATTAAGGGCATATCCACTTCCAACACTTGATATTTTGAATCTAACTGGTATCCAGGGCGTTTCACACCAACAAACGTCACAAGTTCGATTAATTCATCTATTCGATGCCATTTTGGCAAATATTCAACCATGTCTCCACCTATAATAAAGTAAAAACATACATCAGGATGTTTTTTTTGCAGAAAGGTAATCGTATCAATCGTATAGGATTTACCATTTCGCTCTAATTCGATGGGATCCACTTTAAATGCTGAATGATCTGAAATAGCTGTTTGAATCATTTCATATCGGAGCATCCCTTTGGATTTTGCATTCTCCTTATGTGGTGGTTGGTTCGTCGGAATGAACCAGATTTCATCTAGCTGTAATGCTTCATATACTTGTTCAGCCATAATTAGATGTCCATAATGTGGCGGATCAAAAGTACCACCGAACAGGCCAATTTTCCTCATTAAATTCACCTCTTATTATGGCAACAAGATTTCTTTATGATTTTCCGATTCTTTATAAAGGACAATAATATTGCCGATAATTTGAACGATATGTGCATCTGTACCATCTGCTAATGATTCAGCAACTTCATCTTTATCCTCCATACAATTTTGCAAAATAGAAATTTTGATTAATTCTCGACGTTCGAGTGCTTCCCCTATTTGTTTGATCATATTATCATTGACGCCATCCTTACCTACTTGAAAAATAGGATTCAAATGATGGGCTTCTGCACGTAAAAAGCGTTTTTGCTTTCCTGTTAATTTCAAATTATTCACCTCTTAACTTATCTTCCAATTCATCAACAAGATGGGAGACATCTAATTTTTTCCCTGTCCATTTTTCAAAAGCTAGCTGTCCCTGATATAAAAGCATGGCATGACCGTGATGTATCCTCGCACCATGAACCTTTGCATCTTGTAAAATTTTCGTCATAATTGGTTGGTACACGATATCACTAACTACAGTATCTTTTCTTATATTATCTAGTTGGATAATTTGCTCTTGAACTTTTGGTTTCATTCCAACAGAGGTTGTTTGGACAATTAAATCATATTGGGATAAATTTTTTTCAGCAGTGTGAAAGGTTAAAACTTCCGAAGGAGTGAAATCTTTCCCTAATGGTAATAGTTCTTTCGCTTTGTCAAGTGTGCGATTAGCAATATCCACCCTCTTCAACCTTTTCTGTACTAATGCTCGGTAGATACCTCTGGCTGCACCCCCAGCTCCTAATATTAACACAGATGTATCTTTGTTTAAAAGACTAGGAAAACTCTCTATGATGGAACGTACATAGCCTTCCCCATCCGTGCTATACCCCTTCCATTTACCATGTTGATTCACTACTGTATTTACGGCACCTAATATTTCCGCATCCGAGTCTAATTCATCCAAATAATCCAAAACAACTTGTTTATAAGGTATTGTAACATTAAAACCATCTATTTTGTTTTGTTTTAATTGTGTTAACACATCAGGTAATTGGTTTGGATTACCCTCATATAATTTATATTCCCCATTTAAACCAGCTAAATCAATAAATTTTGCATGAATCCATGGAGACAATGAATGGCTTATAGGATGACCAATTAAACCTAGCTTTAAGGTCATATCATTTCCCCTCTCCCTTAATTAAATTAGTGCCTTTCTTATCGATATATGGATACCCTTCGGTACATGAACAGTAATCGTAATACCACCTTCTGGAATCATTACCCAACCAAGCCCCGGAATGACAATATCTGTCCTTTCATGTGGAATTTTGACAGTTTGCTTTACCAGTGGAGGTAAAAGCTCTAAAGATTTAGCACTTGGTGGCTGTAATAATTCTCCAACATGCTTTTCATAAAACTCATCTGCTTGCACTAGTTTCGTACGATGAATCATTAATTGATTGGAGAAATAACCGATAAAGGACTGTTTCATTCCTCTTTCAAAATCGAGTCGCGCAAATCCACCAAAGAAGAGTGTCTGCTTATCTTGAAGCTGATAAACCTTTGGCTTGATTTCCTTTTTAGGTGTAATTAATTTCAAGTCTTTATCTGTCACGTAATGGACGATTTGAGATCGATTCACTACACCTGGGGTATCAAATAAAGAGGAATGATCATCCAATGGTATTTGAATAAAACCAAGGGTTGTTCCTGGAAAATAAGATGTGGTTATGGCATCTTCCACTCCACTCGAGCGATTGATTAACTGATTAATAAACGTTGATTTACCAACATTTGTACAACCGACCACATATACATCTTGCCCTTTTCGTTTTTCTTCAATTGCTTGTTCTACCTCCTGAAATCCTTGACCTTTTGCAGCTGAAATTAAGAAAACATCCTGAACTTTCAGACCATTGTCGCTAGCTGTTTTTTTCATCCAATGGATCAATTTATTTCGATTGGTCGATTTTGGTAGCAAATCTACTTTATTACCTATTAATATAATTGGATTACTTCCAGTTAAGCGTTGTAATCCTGATATAAAGCTTCCATTAAAATCGAATATATCAACAATTTTAACGACGAGACAATTTGTGTCACTTATTTGATGTATCATTCGTAAATAATCATCATCAGTAAATTCTACATCTTGAACTTCATTATAATGCTTAAGCCTAAAGCAGCGCTGACAAATTACATGTTCATTGTTCCATGCACTTTTCGGTAAGTAGCCTGCTTTCTCCTTATTTTCTGACTGTAACTCTACTCCGCAGCCTTCACAATAAATTGCTTTCATGTTTAGTCCTCCCAAGTAATCATGCCTTTTTTGCGCATCCAATTCAATATCCGTCTTTCCATCATCCGATTGAATCTTGTAATCTTTCCATCTGTTTCCACAATTGGTACTACCAGTATCGTATGAAATCCAGCCATATTTCCCCCAAGGACATCTGTCATTAGTTGATCACCAATTACGACAATCTCTTGTTTGGATAGATTCATCTGCTTTGCAGTTCGTTTAAAGGCATGAATTAATGGTTTTCTAGCACTGTATACATAAGGAGCCTCTAACGGCTCAGAAAATACACTGACTCTTTCTCTGTCATTATTTGAAATGATGGTTACTTTAATATCATGTTCCTTCATTTCTTGAAACCAGCTGATTATTTCTGGCGTAGCATCTTTCACATCCCATGCAACAAGAGTATTATCTAAATCGGTAATAATTCCTTTAATCCCCATCTCTTTTAGCTTAGATGGAGTAATATCTAATACTCGTTTTACATGTTCATTTGGTAAAAAGTTCTTTAGCAATGATTGTCCACCTCAATTAAATAATTTCCGTAAAACCTATATCTTTCCTTATGATATACAATTTTAATGATTTGTTCAATTTTGAATCAGGTCCATTCCAAGAAAATCTCATCCGGAATATTTTCCCTACTATACTTCAAAATGTTTTCTTTCGTCAAAAAATTTATCATAAATCTTCAAAATATCATTATTTATGAAATGAAGCACTAATTTATACCTGTTCCTCCATCATTTTTTAATAAATCGTTCGACAAATTTCTACACACATTCCTTTGTGGATAACTTTATTCACAAAATCCACACCTCAAAACCTAGATCAATAATACAAACGCACATCTTGTAGATAAGCTGTCCACAAGTTATAAACAGTCATCTGTAGATAAGTTAACACTTGTCCGTTCAACTATTTCATGCTACATTAACCATAATAAATAAAAATAAAAGAGAGAGAATGAAATAGATCGTGGTTAAGGACAAAAGCATGTAAGTGTCAGACTTAGAATGCTATTAAATGGAGGGACACGGTTTGGAAAATTTATCAGATGAATTACTAATTGAGTCTTATAAAAAAGCGAACGAACTACAGCTTAGCTATGAATTCATCCAACTGATGGAAAATGAAATGAAACGGCGTTCACTGATGGATCACTTATACCCTAATTAAGCTTGAGCATCCTATAGCGAAGTTAAGAAACACAAACTGTGTTTCTTTTTTTATTGGTTTATATGATCTAATTTATTATATAAGCGCCTCATAAAAAACGAGCCTCATAAAAATTTCATTGTTCATCTATTCATGAAAATACTTCGATTAAAAAATATTTTTTCCGTTTAATTTAAATAGGAAGAATCTCGTCATTTCCCTTTCACCAAGCTTAACAGTGAGCACACAACTCTTGTATTACTACACGATTTTAGATTAAAATATACTATAGATACATAATGCATGACATTCTTTTTATAAAAAGAATTACAAGGGGGATCATCAGTAGATGTTATTTGCAGTCTTTTTACCTGCGATATTGGCCATTTTCATACCTTTTTTAAGTAAATGGAAAGAAAAGATACATACTGGCTATTTTGTATTATTAGCACCTTTAGCTATCTTTATTTACTTTGTTCGCTTCATAGGTAAAGATTTCGACACAGTAATGGAACAATATAGCTGGATTCCATCACTTCAGATTGGTATTGATTTCTATCTGGATGGATTAAGTCTTTTGTTTGTTTTACTAATTAGTGGAATCGGAGCATTAGTTACTTTTTATTCCATTTTTTATTTGCATACCTCAGAAAAATTATCACATTTTTATGTTTATTTACTCCTCTTCATGACAGCCATGCTAGGAGTAGTACTGTCTGATAATGTGTTTGTTCTCTACTCTTTCTGGGAGTTAACCTCTATCTCTTCATTCCTATTAATAGGTTATTGGAATTATAAAGAACGATCTAGGTATGGTGCTTTGAAATCCATGCTCATCACCGTTTTTGGTGGATTAAGTATGCTTGGTGGTTTCATCCTACTATCTATTATTACGAATACAACGAGTATCCAAGCAATGATTGAACAAGCAGATGTTATCCTATCTAGTGATTATTTCGGTTGGATATTAGCACTTGTCTTACTAGGTGCGTTTACGAAATCAGCACAATTTCCGTTCCATATTTGGTTACCAGATGCGATGGAAGCACCGACACCAGTTAGTGCTTATCTACACTCAGCAACAATGGTAAAGGCAGGTATTTTTTTAGTTGCCCGCTTTAGTCCGATTTTCGTCATGAGTGATTGGTTTTTTATCTTCGTTAGCGGTATTGGAGTGCTTACATTAGTATGGGGCTCTTTCATGGCTGTCCGACAAACCGATCTGAAAGGTATTCTTGCATTTTCAACGATTAGTCAGCTTGGAATGATCATGACAATGTTGGGATTTGGTACAAAAGCTGCTATTTTTGCAGCTGTTTTCCATATTTTAAATCATGCTACATTTAAAGGTAGTTTGTTCATGATTGCGGGTATTGTCGATCATGAAACAGGTACAAGAGATATTCGCAAGCTTGGTGGTCTCTTCACCTTAATGCCTATATCCGGTACTCTTGCCTTCTTTGGTACATTTTCAATGGCTGGTGTTCCATTACCGTTTTTGAACGGTTTTTACAGTAAGGAGAAATTCTTCGATTCATCCTTACACCTGAATGAATATACATCGGAATTAGCGAACCTATTAAGTAACGCCATTCCATACTTAGCGGTATTTGGAAGTATATTTACATTTGTTTACTCCATGTATCTTGTGTTTGGAACATTTCTAGGAAAGAAACAGTTTGATCAGCTTCCCAAAAAACCTCATGAAGCACCATTCGGTATGCTAATCTCTCCTATTATTTTAGTATTAGGAATTGTGGTTATCGGGCTAGCACCATTTCTATTCAATGAAACCATTCTAGCACATGCAGCTGAAGCGATTTACGGAGAACCAGTAAAAGCACATATCCAATTCTGGCATGGACTCATTCCAGCATTTTATATGTCTTTAGCCGTTGTTGGCTTTGGTATCGTCTTAACCATCTCAAGAAAAGGATGGCAATCGATTTACCGTTTCATACCTGGAAAGCTAAGCCTAAACAAGGCATATGACTTCATTTTGGCACAGCTAGAAAATAGTTCAGCCAAAATTACGAATACGTACATGAATGGATCGTTAAGAAGATATATGGTGCTTATTCTTTTAACGATTGTTATCTGTTGCTTTACCGCACTTGGTCTAACGAACGGCTTTGCTTGGGATACAAGTAATCTTGCCCCTATTACGGTGCCTGAAATCTTAATCGCACTTGCCATGGCTACCGCTGCGATTGCAACTATATTTACTAATAACAAAATCGCTGCAATCTTAATTTTAGGTGTGGTAGGTTACGGACTTTCGTTGTTATTCGTTGTCTATAAAGCACCAGACCTTGCGCTAACGCAGCTTGTAGTGGAGACCATAACAGTAGCACTATTCCTACTATGCTTCTATCATCTACCTAATTTAACCGAACGCATTGAGTCCAAGGCGGTTAAATCAATGAATGTATTGATCTCGCTTGGTTTTGGAGTTTTGATGACTGTTGTTGCTATTTCAGCACATAATACGAAGCTATTTGACACTATTTCCGAATACTTTATTGAGACCTCCCACGACCTAGGGGGCGGAGATAATGTTGTCAATGTCATTCTTGTAGATATGCGTGGTCTTGATACAATGTTTGAAATAGTTGTGCTTGGTATTGCAGCATTAGCTATCTATGGGCTAGTTAAATTACGAAACAAAAAGGGGGCGGAATAAATGGAGATCATCACATCTATCCTTGCAGGCGTCCTTTTTACCACAGGTATCTATAACCTGCTACAAAAACAGCTTTTACGGATTATTATCGGAACTGCATTGATCTCACATGGAGCTCACCTTTTCATTCTAACGATGGGAGAGCTGAAGCAAGGTGCTCCTCCAATTTTAGAGGAAGGTCTGTCTAATTATACAGATCCTTTACCACAAGCATTAATCTTAACCTCGATCGTTATTAGCTTTGGTGTAACAAGTCTCCTGCTTGTGTTAGCTTATAGAGCTTCTAAAGAAAATGGGACAGATAATATGGATCAATTAAGGGGAAACGAAAATGATTACTAATTTAGCAGTATTGCCAATTGTCATACCATTACTAGCAGCTATTATCGCTAGTTTTTTTCCAAAAAAGTTGCGAGTTGTACGTATTTTTACCCAAGTAATGATGGTAATCAATGTACTCGTAACAGCTGGGGCACTATGGTATGTCCAGCAAAATGGAACAGTTGTTTTAGAGGCTGGGGATTGGATGGCGCCATTTGGTATCGTGCTTGTTGCAGATATGTTATCCATTAGTCTTGTTTTAACAACGAATATTATTGGAGTAGCTTGTGCATTCTATGCTCCGAAATCCTTAAGTCAAAAACAAGAAGAATTTTATTTCTATACTTTTTTCTTCTTGTTAATCACAGGTGTTTCTGGTGCCTTTATAACTGGAGACCTCTTTAACCTATTTGTTTTCTTCGAGGTTCTGTTGATGGCATCTTATGGTTTAATTGTATTAGGTGGAGAAAAAATTCAGCTGCGAGAATCTATCAAATATGTATTGATTAATTTGTTTTCCTCCATGCTTTTTGTAACTACCGTTGCTTTCCTATATTCTGTTGTAGGAACAGTAAATATGGCGCAAATTGCAGAACGGGTTGGAGAGGTGGAACAAAAAGGAATCCTAACAACAATTGGGATGCTTCTATTTTTTGTATTTGCAACGAAAGCGGCCCTTTTTCCACTCTATTATTGGTTACCAAAATCATATATTGTTCCAAATCCAGTTGTTTCCGCACTATTTGGAGCATTATTAACAAAGGTTGGAATTTATTCGATTATTCGCGTATTCACACTTATTTTCGTATATGAGACATCCTTTACCCACGATCTTTTTATCTGGATAGCCGGTTTATCACTTATTTTCGGTGTGATTGGTGCCTTATCAACGAATAATATAAAGCTTATTATTGCTTATAATATTATCCCAGCTATTGGTTTTATATTAATCGGAATTGGCGTGTTCAATGAAACAGGATTAAGTGGCTCAGTGTTCTATTTAGTACATGACATGATCATTAAGGCCGCCTTATTCTTATTAGTTGGGGCCGTGGCCTATTTAGCTGGAACAAGCGACCTTCGTAAAATCCATGGATTTATCCACTATTACCCAGGATTAGGCTGGATGTTTTTTATCGCATGTTTCATTTTAGCTGGTATTCCCCCATTTAGTGGATTTATCGGTAAGCTACTATTACTTAAAGGCGCTTTCGAAGAAGGAGAGATCGCAATTGCCATTATTGGCTTAGGTTCTAGCTTGCTAATCCTATTATCTGTTATGCGTATTTTCATCAGAGGGTTCTGGGGAGAAAAGGATCCAAACATCCGACCAAATCGAAGAGTAGCACGTGGATTTGTGTTTCCTGTTGCATTGCTTTTGTTCTTCAATGTTCTTCTAGGAGTTGGGGCAGAATGGTTCTATCCAAGTATAGAGTCAATTGGAGAATATCTGATGAACCCAGAAATATATATGGATACTGTTCTAAAGGAGTAAACTAATATGCCACTACAAATTTTATTAAATTTGATCATTGCCGTCATGTGGATGTTTTTAAATGAAAGCTACCATTTCGCCTCTTTTTTAACGGGTTTTATCTTTGGTGCATTGCTTTTATTTATTCTAGGTAGATTTATACCAGATGCATTTTACTTACATCGTGTTTGGAAAATCATCAAGCTAGTACTACTATTTTTGAAAGAATTACTTTTAGCTAATTTGGAGATTGTGAAGTGGGTATACCGTCCCGGTAGAAAATATAATCCAGGAATTTTCGCTATGCCGACCGAATTACGAACAGATTGGGAAATTACTATGCTAACATCTCTTATTAGCCTAACTCCAGGAACGCTATCTGTAGATGTTTCCGAAAGTCATGATGTCATTTATATTCATGCGATGGACATCAATGATAAAGAGGAAGCAATTGACGCTATTAAACATACATTTGAGAAAGCGATAATGGAGGTGACAAGATGAAGGAGCTTTCGTTAATTTTAGAAGATGAGGTTATTCCTATTGTTACGATAATTTGTTTAGTTATTATTAGCATATCCATTGCCTTATTATTGTATCGAGTAATTAAAGGACCTACCAATCCAGATCGTGCTGTGGCTCTTGATGCAATTGGGATTAACCTAATGGCAATGGTCGGTCTTGTTGCCGTTCTTACTTATACCACTAAATTGAATGATGTTATTTTACTCATAGGTATCCTTCTCTTTATTGGAACGATCGCTTTAGCAAAATTTCTAGAAAAGGGTGTTATCATTGACAGAAAGCATAATTGAAGTCATACTAGCTTGTCTAGTTATTTTGTTACTTATATTCGGGACATTTTTTATTTTTTCTGCAACGATTGGTGTCATTCGCTTTCCTGATATTTTCACAAGACTACATGCTGCTACTAAAGCCTCCACCCTTGGTATTGCAGGGATTTTAATCGGTGCTTTTATCTTTTTATATGCACGACACGATATCGTAAGTGGTAAGCTAATACTTGGTATTATTTTTACCTTGTTGACGGCACCTGTTTCTGCTCATATGATCGGTCGTGCAGCACATATGTCGGAAGTGAAGCCATGGTCAAGAGACGGCATCGTTCGCGATGAATATGAAGAAGCCAAACGAGTGGAGAAAAAGTAAGTGGAGAATAGCTTCGGCTTTCTCCTTTTTTACTTTCATTCGAAATATTGGTTCAATATGTTTCGAATGAATTGATTGAGTGTCTCTATATCAATGGATTTCACCTTTTTATCTCTAATGGTATATTTGTTTTTTAGCCCAATGATTCTTCTGACACTCTCATTTATTCTATCCTCTGATATTTCCCCTTTGATTACTGCCTGCTTCAAGGCATCTACAGTGGCAATTATTTTATTATAATCATGTGCAACTAATATAATATCACTTCCCGCCTTTACGGATTCAACCGCTGCTTCTTTCATATCATAATTGTTTGTTATAGCATTCATCGTCATGTCATCACTAATTACCACTCCATCGAATGCAAGCTGTTCCCTTAAAATATCTGTTATAACCTTTTTCGACATGGAAGAAGGAAATTTGCCGTCTATTTTTGGTAATAACAGATGAGCGATCATCACAGCATCAGCACCATTATCTATCGCTTCTTTAAAGGGGAGTAGCTCCAATTCATCTAGCTGCTCAAGTGACTTATCCACTACTGGTAGATTCAAATGAGAATCAACAGAAGTATCCCCATGACCTGGGAAATGCTTAATCACGGAAATGACATTTTGAGATTGAATACCTTTCATTGTTTTTATTCCTAGTTTGCTTACAACATCTGTATCATTGCTAAATGATCTATCCCCAATAACAGGGTTATTTGGATTACTGTTTACATCTAAAACAGGAGCAAAATTAAGATTAAATCCAAATGCATTTAACTCCTTTCCTAAAAGGGTGCCAATTTCATAGGAGAACTGCGAATTATTACGTGCTCCAATTTCTTGATTTGTAGGAATATGTATTATCTCCTTTGGTAATCTTGAAACATCTCCTCCTTCTTGATCAATTCCTAACAGAAGTGGCTGAGGGTTATCCTCATTCTCCATTTTTAGTTGATTCAATAATTGGAGGGTTTGCTTAGATGTTTCTATATTTTCAGCATAAAGAATAATTCCTCCGATTTTATACTTATGAATTAATTCCTTCGTTTTTTGATTAGCTGAAGTACCAGAAATTCCAGCAAAAATCATTTGACCGATTTTTTCATCTAAACTCATTTGATTTATTATTGCCTCATCAGTTATATCATGGTTGTGGCCTAATCCCTTCGAATCATCCGACTCATTATTGTGTGCCGTTCGATCATCATTGATAAAATATATTATAGCAATAGTCAAGAGCACCAATAACATGATGACAAAATATATTCTTGAGTGCATTAGATATCCCTTCCTTTTACATTTAATGGTCTCCAAATTACTTTCCACCTTTAACAAAAAAGCACTGTCGAGCTATATTTTCATATACCCGAAGTGCTTTTGTTTAATGTTTCTATTATTCATTGTATTATTCGAAATGATAAGAAGAACATTTAACATTTGACATATTTCCATTGTGTTTATCGGTTTTCGCTTCCCGATTAAACTGTTTTCTAAATTATATTGAGTCAACAAGCTAGCAACTTCAGAGGTTAGTCGTGGGTTATGTCTACCACCATTCATTGTCCTCCTTTATTTGCTTTACGACCAATTTTATCAAGCTTGTTATTTTTTTGTAAACCATCGAAGGAGATTTATGCTTCTATCTAAACAGTCATTTTTTCACAGAGTTTGATCATAAGAAAAATGGGGAAAGAATAACTTCCCCCACTTTTCATGAAAAAATATGATAAATATAATCAGTAGGTACACCTTTCTCGCCCTGCTGATGAAGCATTGCCGTAATATTACCTCGATGATAGGTCCCGTGATTAATCACATGATGAAGAATGTCTGCCATGATGAATTCTGTTTTGCCATAACGAGGATGTTCAGCTTTGATTGTTCCCTCTAAATTTTGATGTAGATTCAAAAACTGATAATAATCCTCAGAAAGCTTGTGATATGCTTTTTCTACCGCAGCGATATCTGCTCCTTCAAGCTGTGACTTCTGCTCATCTATTATCTTTAGGACATCATCATAGTGGACACCTTTTAATGTTAATAAATAAATAATATCTGTAACATATAGATGAACCATAACCTCTGAAATAGTCGAAAAAACGCTAGTAATAGGTTGATGAAAAATAGAATCAGGCAATTGCTTTAAGTGCTCAATAACTTGATGGTTTGCCCACACATGGTAATCGTACATCTTCCTAACTCTGCTTGTTTCCATAAGTAAATCTCCCTTCATCCTTATCGTATTAAATATACTCACTGTGACATCAACTATGCTAGTTAATCATTGTTGGACAACCTTTTCAAAATGTTCGACGACTGGAAATGGATCATAAAAATGATGAAGTCTTTCTTTCCATTTCTGATAATCTGGTGATTGTCTAAATCCCACCGTATGGTCCTCAAGTGTATCCCATTCCACGACTAACAGATATTTCCCTTTCTTTTCCATGCATCGATGTAATTGATGTGATCGATACCCTTTCATTGATGAGATAATTTTGGAGGCTTCAAGAAATGCGAGTTCATAATCATTCTCTAAACCTTCTTTCACCTGTAGCATTACTGCTTCTAAAATCATTTTAAACTTCTCCCTTTTATCTAATCTTTTCTAGATGACATGTTCATAAGTAATTAATCACATTTTAGCATAGGTTGATATTACGAGCACAATAGCAATAATTAGGAATACTAAAGCTGGAACTGATTTTCCAAATGTATCTTTTACTCTGCTGTGTGCTAAAAAGGCAAAGAACATCGTTACACCTAACCAAATTCCTCCAATTATAGTCATCCATTCTTCCCAAAAACCTATAATTAAGAATATCACTCCTACCAACTGCACCCACCCAGTAACCAACCTAAAGCCTTGTGGGAGCTGAAGATTCTTAAAAATCTCAACTTGCATTGGATGACCGAATATTTTCTGAACTCCAAGTACTAAAAACAAACAAATTAAAATGCTCTTTAAAACAATAGAAATAACCAATGTTCTACCTCCTAAGAAAAATTATATCTCTCCAAATTTTTCCGCTGTAGTAATAGAAAGAACAATGCTTACTACTCCCAAAATAGTAAGTACAGCAAGAATAAGATCAAAATTTAGATTGATCATACTTACAAAATGTGATTGCATGACGACAATTGCACAGATAACAGTTGGAATAGTTGCCCTTTTGCAAATACCAAAATAAAATAGTGGAACAAAACTCATCAAGGTGATGATCAATGAACGAAATACCATTTGGGAAAAGAATGTGAGCAAATCAAAACTAGTCAGATCACCTTGAATAATTGGATGTACCTGGTCAACGATATACGTGGCAATACCTGTTAACATATAGGAAATCATGGTAAGCAGAAACACAAAGAGTCCAATAAATAAAATCTTCGCTGTAAAAAGCTTCTTCCGACTGATTGGATATCTGAAAGCTAGTGAAATTGTTTTGTTTTTATATTCATCAATAAAAACTTGATTGATCAAAGAGCCTCCAAATAAGATAAAGCCCATTTGAATGAACATATTCAATTCAATAACTGTCGCATAGTCCTTACCAAAATCAGGACTAACGGCTTCAATAAAATACACAGGTAAAAACATTAAAATTAGTGGATAAATAACCACTTCCCCCACGATAGATTTTTGCTTTAATTTTTTCCACTCCAAACGCATCAAATTAGTCAATATTACCACCTCCATAGATTTGCTGGTAAAAATAGTCTTCTAATGAGCTTGAGTGTTTTTTCATTTCTTCAATACTTACATCATGCATAATCAGTGTTCTCGATATTTCACTTTGTTTATAGGACATATCATATATGCGAATTTTGTGGTCTTCTATAATTTTCATGTTTGAAATATGAAGTTCATTTTCTAATAAAAAAACAGCCCGCTGAACATTAGTTGGCACAAGCTCTATATAATCAGATCTCCCATTTCGAATATCAGCTAACGTTATCTCATTCAATAATTTACCATCATGAATGACACCTACCCGATCCACAACATGCTCTAACTCTCCTAAAATGTGGCTAGAAAGAAGAAATGTCATTCCATATTCTTTATTTAGCATTCGAATTAAATGACGTATGTCTTTTATACCTATAGGATCTAAGCCGTTAGTTGGCTCATCTAAAATGATTAATTCAGGCTTTGTGATAATCGCTCTTGCAATTCCAAGTCGCTGCTTCATTCCCAGTGAAAACTCTTTTATGATTTGATTATCTATTCCTTGTAAATTCACTAAATGCAATGCTTGTTTTATGTCATTTTCATCATAAAAACCTAGATACTCACAATGCAATTTTAAATTCTGGAATGCTGTTAAATGCTCGAAAAAAACTGGATATTCAATGATACTGCCGACTCTTGCTAGGGATAATTTTGATTTCTCTGTAAGTCGTTCATTGAACAGCAAAACCTCTCCAGTTGTTGGTGAAGTCATTCCTGTAAGCATTTTCATAATTGTCGTTTTACCTGCTCCGTTCTTGCCTAGAAAACCGTAAATCTCACCTTTTTTTATGTGAATATTAATATTTGACACAAGGTCCTTCCCTTTTATTTTTTTTGTTAAGTTATTCGTTTGAACAATATAATCCATGAATGAACCTCCTTCGATACTTCTATCATAATAAACAATCTTGTTTTTTTTCTTTCATATTCCTTACAAATTTCTTAAGTGATAAATGGTGCTATCTTAATACTTTTTTAAGTAAGTAAAGAGACTGTAATTCGGGAGGACGACCATGTTTAATATGTAATTTTTTTAAAAATGCAAGTGAAGATTGTTTTTTCAAAAGGCTTACTATATAAATGGATCTCACCATTCATTGTTTCTACTAAACGTTTCGTAATACTTAATCCAAGGCCACTCCCTTGAAATTCAGGATTCCTTGCATCATCTAGCGTGTAAAGTCTCTCAAACACTCGATTCAGGTGCACTTCTTCAATACCCTTACCTTTATCCCAGATATCAATTGCAACAGTCTCAAGTTCTTCTCTTATCGTTAGACCTATCACACCCCCATCACTTCCATAACGAATAGCATTCGAAATAAGATTACTGAATATTCGGTTTAATGCACCTTCATTTCCGAGAATATAATGATTTATATTTGGAATATCTACCTCTACACGAAGCCCTTTTGAATGCAATAAATGGTAATACTCTAAAATATTTTTCCTGCAAATTTCATTTATGGATAAACGGCTCATTGGAAGATCCATATCCCCTGACTCTATTTTGACAAGATCAAAAAATTGATTCATCAAATTAATAACACTTAACGTTTTATCATGAAGGCGATGTATTGTTTCATTGTGTTCCTCTTTAGAAATTTTGTCGCTTTTCTTTAATTTCTCAACATAACCTAAAATAACTGTCATGGGAGTTTTTAAATCATGTGACATATTAGATAGCATTTTTCTCAAGCTTTCTTTTGTTCTCTTAAAATCAGCAATTACTCTTTGATTATAACTTAGAAGTCTATTTACTTGTAAAAGTAGATTTCGAACAGTATAATGATTTGTTTGCACTAGTACTTTTTCAGTTGTTTCATTATCTATGATACGAGCTAAATTTTTGTGCAATTCGTTGAGTTCACTTTTTAACTTTTGCCTTGATAAATACTGCCAACCTACCACGATCAATAGTACTGGAATGATTACATATGGTATTATATTCATTTATTACTCTCCTAATTTATAGCCAATTCCCCAAATGGTTTGAATGTATTGAGGTTTAGAAGGATCTTCTTCAATTTTTTCACGAAGTCTACGAATATGAACATTAATGACATTCTCATTACCGTAAAAATCATCTTCCCAAATAAACTGGTAAATTTGTTCTTTTGTAAAGACTCTCGTTTGGTTCGTCATAAATAGCTTTAAAATTTGAAATTCCTTTGAAGTTAGTTGTATATGTTTCCCTTTCACATTTACTGAAAAAGTATCTAAATTGAGTGTAAGTTTGCCAAATTGTATGGAGCCGAAAGTAGTGTCGTTGCTAATGGAAACATATTGTGTAGCTCTTCTAATGGCAGCATTCACTCTTGCAGTTAATTCAAGCATGGAAAAAGGCTTGCTCAAATAATCATCTGCACCAAATCCTAGACCTAACGTTTTATCGATGTCACTTCCTTTAGCTGAAATGATCACCACTGGAACTAAGCTAATTTCTCTCACTTTTTTTAAAAAATCCATCCCATTTAACTTCGGTAGCATGATATCTAGTAAAACTAAATCAATGGCTTCCTTTTCAAAAATTCGAAGTGCTATTTCACCATCGAAGACAGAAAGTACCGAGTAATTTTCTTCTTGTAAGTGACTTGTTATCAGTTCACTAATTTCTTGGTCATCTTCTATTAGCAATATCTTTTTTTGCATAATCACACGTCCAATCATATATGGTAATAACATTATTATACTTTTTAACAGGCTTTTACCAAAGGAATAATTTGATTATTATAACTAATTAGTGATAATTTGCCCTTTTCTACTTTTTAGCGTCCGAAACAATAACACAGGATTACAGTCCACCATAAATCCACTAGCACAATGGACAACATGTCGACATACAATGAAATATGGGCGTATACCTAGTGAGGAGGTGTTAGATTGTCAATCTTGTTCGGTATTATTGCACTTATTAAAGAGGCATTGTTCTTTGTTGCCTATGTTAAAAATAATACCTTTCCACAACCACTTCCACCACAGGAAGAGGCAGAAATGATTGAACGAATGCAACAAGGAGATGATGAGGCACGTAATAAATTAATTGAACATAATCTTCGACTTGTTGCACATATCGTCAAAAAATTTGAAAACACCGGTGAGGACGCTGAGGATTTAATCTCAATCGGTACAATTGGGCTAATTAAAGGAATTGAAAGCTTCTCGAGCGGAAAAGGGACGAAACTAGCTACTTATGCTGCTCGTTGTATCGAAAATGAAATCCTCATGCATTTGCGTGCAATTAAGAAAACCAAAAAAGATGTATCTCTTCATGATCCTATTGGGCAGGATAAAGAAGGAAATGAGATTAGCTTAATGGATATCCTAGAAGCAGAAAATGAAGACATTACCGAAGCGATACAATTGCACATGGAGCTTGAAAAGGTACAAAAATACTTACGTGTATTAGACAGTAGGGAAAAAGAAGTTATAATTGCCAGATTTGGCTTAGGAAATAAAGACGAACTAACACAACGTGAAATTGCGAAAAAGCTCAATATCTCCAGAAGTTATGTCTCTAGAATTGAAAAAAGAGCATTAATGAAAGTATTTCATGAATATTACCGTAATGAATTAAAAAAATAGCAAAGGAAAAAGCAGTAGGATTTCTTTTCCCACTGCTTTTTCCTATTTGTTATGAGCTTTTAATAACATCCATAATTAGATTTGCTGCATTCTCAGCGGCCTTTACTAAAAATGAATCAAAGGAAACAGAAGATTCCTTCCCTGCAATATCAGATAATGCACGAATAATCACAAAAGGTGTTTCATACTGGTAACATACTTGTGCAACAGCTGCAGCTTCCATTTCGGCAGCAATCAGATTAGGAAATTTCTCTCTAACAAAAGACACCTTGTCCTCATCCTGCATAAATGTATCTCCCGTAGAGATAAGACCCTTCATTGCTTGGATTTCTTGAATATTCTTAGCTGCTAGCATGGCTTTTTCCATTAAAATTGGGTCAGATAAAAATCTTTCTGGCATACCTGGTAATTGTCCATATTCATAATCGAATGCTGTAACATCTACATCGTGGTGAACGACCTCAGTGGAAATGACGATATCCCCGACCTCTAAGTCATGATGAAATCCTCCTGCTGATCCAGTATTTATCACATACTCTGGGTGAAACCTTTCAAAAAGAATGGTTGTAGTCATTGCGGCATTGACTTTTCCAATGCCTGATTTTAATAGGACAACCTCTTTTCCCTCCAGCTTACCAATAAAAAAGTGACTATTGGCTATTACGAGATGTTCATCGATTTCCATTTTTGTTTTTAATAATTCTATTTCTTCATCCATTGCTCCAATAATGCCGATCATGATGATCCCTCCCAAAAAGTATCTCTTTGTTATTATTTATGTTTATTCTCTATTAATTGTTCTACTAATGTCGGTTTCCATCCTTCATTTTCGATCCAAGTAAGGTGGACACGATAAGTAGTTTCTTCATCCTTTCTACTTACTGTGTATTCTACCGATTGGTCTCCAGCTCTTCCTACCCACCAAATCGTTTGTTCTTCCGCAGGGATGCCTGTCGCTACTTCGACTGCTTTACTCATTTCCTGACGGTCTACTGAGCCATCATCATAACTTGTCGTATGTGGGCCCTCCTGAACAGTTCCAACGGGATCCCAATTCCCCTCATATGCTTCGGAGACATTTTCATCCTCTGATTCTACGGGGTTTGTTTCTACTTCACCCTCACTATCGGAAGCTTGATCTTCTTGTTGGTTAGGGCTCTCATCCATTTCTTCATTATTTTGATCTTCTGTTCCACTATTATCTTCTTGTTCTTGCTGTTGATCTTGATCTTGTTGCTCTTGTTGTTCGGTTGGTTGATTGTTCTCTTCTTTCTGATCTTTCTCATCATCCCCACCAAAGATGAGCATGAAAATGAGTATGGCGATCAATATAATACCAACAATACTTAGTCCTGTGATTAATTTTGTGTTTTTTCTTTTTTTAACGTATCGATTTTTTCTAGTTTGGCTTTCCCATTCCTCTGACATAGACAAAACCTCCTATTTGCTTATTATACTAGAAGTTTATTTGATACAGCAAATGAATATTATCATGAAAAAATGTAATATTTGTAACGAATTTTTTCTTTTTTTGTCATATGAGCAGGATTTTGTCCATAAATATGGAATATATTATATTAAGAAAGGGTTAGGAGTGTGATTTTGATGAAAACTACAACTTTTAATCGTCAATTATGGGAATTAAATTCCTTTGACTCCATTAGCTATGACAAAGAAAAAAAGTTATTATGTATCTATTTTTTCAATGGTATTACGCTAGAATTTCACTCCATATCAGAAGAAATTATCTTTCAGTTTATTTTAGAAACAAACAAAGAGGGGTTCATTGAAGAAAGACTGAAAACCACCTTCCCTTTTCATGAAGTAACATGTCCATCATCCGTTCATTTAAATATGTAAATGCAGAATATACATAATAGAAATGGATACCCACCTAAAGGGTATCCATTTTATTTATTCTACATTTAAGATTTTCACTTGCATGTCACCAGCTGGTGTAGGTACGGTCAATTCCTCTCCAATAGAATGTCCTAAAAGACTTTTGGCTATTGGTGAATCATTGGATATCTTTCCTTCAAAAGGATCTGCCTCGGCACTTCCGACAATGGTGTAGCTCTCCTCTTCACCATCTGGCAGTTCTTGAAATGTAACGGTTTTTCCAAGGGAAACTATATCAGGATTATCGGTATCATTTTCAATAATTACAGCATTACGGATCATATTCTCAATTTGTGCGATACGTGATTCAACAAATGCTTGTTCATCCTTAGCCGCATCATATTCCGAATTCTCTGAGAGATCTCCAAATCCTCTTGCAATTTTAATTCTTTCTACAACTTCTTGTCTTCTTTCTGTTTTTAAATATTCCAGTTCTTGTTCTAATTTTACTTTTCCTTCGTCTGTCATATAATAGCTTTTTTCTTCTGGCATGTTCCTACACTCCTTCATTCCAATTACTAACTGATTGATTGTGAGAATATCTCTTTATTTGTATGAAAAATTCATTTATTTATCACCATTTTTTACAGCTTTATTACAGCTCAGAAATTCGTTTGGTATGTAAATGGTGCTATACTTCGAGACATCCTTTTAGCTGGTAGTATCATGTAAATAAAGATTATACCACAAATAAAGATATTTGTGGCATCTTTTGAAGCTAACTGAGAGTTGCTCATCGTGATAAAATATTATACTAACCACTACTATGGCAGATTTCGGATTATTTTTCAATAGTTTTCTATTATTGACGGATCTAAAATTATTTTTTGGCTAAAATCGTCTCTACTTTTGTAGCTAATAAGTCAATCGCAACCATGTTCTGGCCGCCTTCAGGAATAATAATATCTGCATAGCGTTTAGTCGGCTCAATAAACTGCAAGTGTGCAGGCCTTACGGTTTCTAAATATTGATGAATGACGGAATCAATAGAGCGGCCTCTCTCATTAATATCGCGTAATAGACGACGGATAATACGTAAATCCGCATCTGTATCGACAAATACTTTAATATCCATCAAATCGACTAATCTGGGATCATCTAATATTAAAATACCTTCAATTATGATAACATCCTTTGGTTCAACCTTTTCCGTTTCGTCAGACCTTGTGTGAAGCTTATAATCGTAAATTGGTTTATCGATTGGTTGATGATTCACCAGTGCTTGGATATGTTCAATTAGTAGGTCATGATCAAATGCTAATGGATGGTCATAATTTGTTTGTAACCTCTCTTCCAATTCCATATGCGACTGATCTTTATAGTAAAAGTCTTGCTCAATAACAAGAACAGATTGATCGATAAAACGATTTTGAATGGATTTTGTAACAGAGGTTTTTCCGGAGCCGGAGCCCCCTGCAACACCAATAATAACGGGCTTCTTTCTTTCCATGTTGTTTACACTCCTATGTTCCGTTTTGGTACACTTAAGGCCACTCCATCTCCAATAGGTACGATCGTGGTTACGTAATCTGGATGATGGATTAGCCATTGATTATATTGATCAATTTTCTCCGCAAGCTTTTGTAATCTTTTCGAGGCATCTGTACTATCTGCGACAAGTCCACGAAATAGCACATTATCGGTAACAATTAAACCATCCTCTTTAAGCATTGGCTCATATAGTTCAAAAAACTTCTGGTATTGTCCTTTAGCGGCATCAATAAAAAGAAGATCATATGGCGCTCTTTCTTCCACTTCTTGTTGTACTTTTAAAGCATCCCCAAAAATCGGATGGATCTGCTTTTGTTTCTTTAATTTTTCTATGTTTGACAATGCACGCTCAAACATGTTTACATCTCTTTCGACCGTAACAACCTGTATTTCATTTGATACTTGACTCATTTGTAATGCAGAATAACCAATCGCTGTACCAATCTCTAATATCTTTTTGGCATTTTTTATACGAAGTAGTTGAACTAGAAAATCCATGCTAATTTGGTCCATTATAGGAACATGGTCATTTTGGGCTTCTAATTCCAATATTGTTGTCCATTCTGGCTTGTCCTTTTTTAAGCCTTTTAAATAATCGGTAATGACTGGTTGAATCACTTATAGGCTCCTCCCCGAGCGATATTGTATAGTAGAGTTTGCAATGGAAAAGCAGGGATAATGTTCTCCCCTGCTTCCATCCACGTTTAATCTTGTGAGTGAATATATTTTTCTTCTAGTGTCTGATGTTCCTCATAGGTTGTAGAATAATGTACATTTCCTTCTTGATCTGCCAAGAAATATAAATAATTGGAGTCTTGTGGCTCTAAGACAGCTTGTAGAGAGCTAACACCGAAATTAGCAATAGGGCCAATCGGTAAGCCTGTTACTGTATACGTATTATAGGGTGATTCAATCTCGTAGTGATCATACGTTAATCTTGAAATATGTTCACCATGTGCATAAATTACCGTTGGATCTGTTTGGAGTCGCATGCCTTCATCTATTCGATTATAAAAAACTCCAGAAATGAGTCGACGATCCTCATTGTTTGGTGCCTCTTCCTCTACTAATGATGCAAAAGTGAAAATATCGTGCATATTAAATTGCTCCATGCCTTTAATCTGTTCTAGGTAAGGCATAAATACCTCTTTCGTCTTATTCAGCATGCTTGTAACCACTTTTTCAATACTTGGTTTCTCTTCGGCAAACTGATAAGTTGCCGGAAACAAATATCCCTCCAGCGGGTAACGAATATCCTCTTGCAAAATATCTTCTGTCAAAATATCAGGATACTGTTTTATTAGCTCTTGTATATAAGCTTTATCTGACATCTTTTCTAAAAAGGCGTCTTTATCTATCTTTGCTGTTTTTTCATAAGTCTCCGCTATTTCCTCTATGTTACGTCCTTCAGGTATGGTGACACGTACGGCTCCTGCCTGGGTAACAGAACCTGTTTGAAGCTCCTCTGTAACCTCCTCTAATGTCATCGAAGGTGATAATGCATAATCACCAGCTTGAAAGTCAGAGGCATTGTTAAATTTGACATAGAATCGGTAGATTAAGCTATTAGCAATAATCCCATTCTCTTCTAAGATGGAAGCAATATTGGAGGTGCTTGACCCGAGTGGAATCGTAACATTTATCGTTTCCTTATTACTAGGATCAACAGGTGTCAGGCCATTTTTGACATATTTATATCCTAGAAATCCACCTACAATAATGATGAATAATAGTACAAGAAAAATGATCAAGAATATCTTTCTCGCCACACTAGCTTCTTTCCCTCGCTGTTGAGCAATTTCTTTATATGTAGGTTTGTTATTTTTCTTTAGATTGGTTTCATCGGTCTCTTTCCCCATAAGGAATCCCCCTCTCACCCGATATATTATACTACAAAATTCAGCAAAGGAAAACTGAACCTATCGAAATTTGGGAGTATTAGTAAATTTTTAATTCTTTTACTCATTTACACGCGTTTCTGGTTTACAATAGCTTCAATGGTATTTCCTCTAAAAATTCCATTCGGATACTTTGGACATCAAAATTTT
>JACYYK010002844.1_pt2 | contig 159637 bp, 164 predicted proteins | sample 8236871 | NCBI WGS metagenome assembly JACYYK01 (sample SAMN14103087, study PRJNA606662) | landfill metagenome | isolation source: landfill solid waste inoculated with endophyte fungus Paravalsa indica | place: India:New Delhi, Okhla landfill site | collected 2017-11-05 | reverse complement strand
GATTCTAAGACCTCAGATACGAGACGAATCGTATATGGGAAATCTTTTTCATCTGGTACAACGACTTCCAGTGCCCTTTCTCCTAATGCACCATGTCCGATTTCACGACGCCCTGGTCCACGAATCGGTCCTGTTTCACCGACACTAAATGAAGGGAAATTATAATGATGCATAAACCGCTTGGACTCTTCTGCATCCAGTCCATCTAAGATTTGAACATCTCCAAGTGCCCCTAGTGTACAAATGCTGAGAGCTTGTGTTTGTCCTCTTGTAAATAATCCAGAACCATGCGTCCTTGGTAATACACCAATGCGGGAGGATAATGGACGAATTTCGTCAATCTTACGACCATCTGGTCTCACTTTTTCTTTTGTAATAAGACGACGTACTTCTTCTTTTACAATTTTATCTAAAACATTGGATACTTGCTTTAATTTTTCATCATCTGCCTCTTCTTCTTGATAGGAAGCAGTGATTTTTTCCTTCACTTGATTAATGGCCTCTTCACGCGCATGTTTCTCCTGCACTTGAATAGCTTCAAGTAGAGGTTTTTTGGCTTTCTCTTCTACTTCAGACACAACCGCTTGGTCTAGCTCAAATAAAGTAACTTCCATTTTTTCTACAGCCATTGCTTGAATAATTTCTTCTTGAAAAGCTACTAGTCGTTTAATTTCTTCATGCCCAAACATAATTGCTTCTAACATAATTTCTTCTGGTACTTCATCAGCACCAGCTTCTACCATGTTAATCGCATCTTTTGTCCCAGCTACGGTTAAATCAATATCACTTTTTTCTCTTTCTTCTAATGTTGGATTGATGACGAATTCACCATCGACTCGACCAATTACTACTCCTGCAATTGGGCCTCCGAATGGAATATCAGAAATTCCAAGTGCTAAGGATGAACCAATCATTGCAGCCATCTCAGATGGTAAGTTTTGATCCACACTCATTACTGTACTAATTACTTGTACTTCATTTCGAAAACCATCTGGAAAAAGTGGTCGAATGGGACGGTCAATTAGCCTTGAAGCTAAAATAGCTTTTTCACTAGGTCTACCTTCTCTTTTAATAAATCCACCAGGAATCTTTCCAACAGCATATAATCGTTCTTCATAATTAACGGTTAAAGGAAAGAAAGGTAAATCCTTCGGTTCCTTCGAAGCGGTAGCTGTAGCTAATACAGCTGTATCACCATAGTGAACCATACAAGCACCATTAGCTTGTTTAGCGAGTTCACCAATTTCTACTCGAAAGCTTTGACCAGCAATCTCTGTAGTAAATACTCTTTTTTCATCTACCATTATGTATCGTACTCCTCTCAAAAAAGCATGAAGCTTTTTCAGACTATCAAAATTAGATAAGAACTATAATCAATATCCATTTTAACACTTCGTCCACCATCCGTGTAGTTTGATCTACGAATCCAGTAATATTTTAGACGATAAGGTGTGCTATTAATATAATCGACCAAAAATCGTTTTTTTATTAGTAAGTCGTCCAAATATACTCAATGAATGCAGTGCATGTAGCCTAAAATAGATAACTAAAACCATAAAGGCGCTTTGGATGTTCTATTAGCATCTCTAATCAATTCTATTTTTACATACAGAAAAAGCGGGATAAATCCCGCTTCTTAACCGGCTTATCGACGTAAGCCTAACTTTTGAATTAAATCACGGTAACGAGAAACATCTTTGTTACGTAAGTAGTTTAATAAATTACGGCGTTTCCCTACCATTTTCAATAGACCACGACGAGAGTGGTGATCTTTCTTATGAATTCGTAAATGATTATTCAAATTATTAATTTCCTCTGTAAGGACAGCAATTTGAACTTCTGGAGAACCTGTGTCGCTCTCATGTGTTTTAAATTCATTAATTAGTTCATTTTTACGTTCTTGAGTGATAGCCATCCTATTCACCTCCTATAATGTAATGAAACCCCAATCCCCTAGCAATCGTCGGAGAATTCGAGTTGCCAAGTGGATGGTTCCGTAATTAAGAGTACAACTTTTTAAGCTCAAATGCAAGTATTTTCAGTCATTTAATGAAAAAAAATGACGAACGTTTTTTTCATCTTGACGTATTTGTTCGACAAGCTCTTCTACAGATGAGAACTTAACCTCATCACGAATATAGCTTTTCCAATTCACCTGCAAAATTTCACCATACAAATTCTGATTTAGATCAAATATATTAACTTCTAGTTTTGGATCAACGATCTGATCCGTAAAGGTAGGATTGTAACCTAAATTTGCCATACCGTAAAAAACGTTGTTCTCCATTATCACTTCTACTGCATACACACCAACGCGAGGTAAAAAGTAGGGTTCAGTGATTTTGAAATTAGCAGTTGGAAAACCAATCGTTCGCCCTCTTTGTTCTCCCCTTACTACTTCACCCACTACAGAGTATGGTCTTCCAAGTAATTTTTCTGTTAATTCAAGATTTCCTTCTTTTAGAAGGGAACGAATTCTTGTCGAGCTTACCTTTTGATCATGATAGCTTATTTTCTCCACCTTTGTAATTGCTAGAGGCTTGTCTATAAAAGTTTGAATATTAGACATGTTTCCTGCCCCTTTAAAACCAAAAGAGAAGTCGTATCCAGCAACAAGATGATCGATATTTAGCCCCACTATAAAATGCTCTAAAAATTCCTTTGGTGATAGTTGAGATAAGGTTTTATCAAACCTAATAATATAAAGATAATCAACATCTAGTTGTTCCATCAAGCTCTTTTTTACCGTTAATGGTGTCAAATATTGTACATCTGTCTTTTCTTTTTTTAAGACAACAGATGGATGTGGATCAAAGGTAATAACGGCCGATTTCATGTCTTGTTCCTTCGCTAGTAATTTAGCTTGATCGATTACCTTTTGATGGCCAATATGAATCCCATCAAAAAAACCAATCGCAGCAACGGTATTCGGAATCGATTCTTTTTTTAACTTATGTGGATAGGTTAAAGATATGAGTTCCATATCAATCACCTGCTTTCTAATTTTATTTCACTCGACCATTATATTACAGGTTTAGGAGATTGAAAAACCATATGAACTTGGAAAAACTTTTTTATGTACATAGAGTAGCTTTTCTGCAAACAACAATCCGAATTTATTTATTCGAAAATACTCGAGCAGGTTTTATCTCTTTTTGATTCTCATGGATATGATAAATAGCAAGAAGCATCCCTTTGTGTTCGATCCGGAAATACTTAGTTTTTGGTGTAGTGGATGGTAACGATAGCTTTTGTCCATTTTTCACCTTTTTCATTGTCTGCTCATCAACCTCTATAGCATCTAAATGAGCCAACCCGTGTTTTAAAGGAAGTAGCACCGTTTCATTCGTGTCATTTTCTAATTCCTCGAAAGTCCATGTATCTCCACTAGTAAAATGCCCGCTTCTTGATCGAATTAGGTTGGACATATGTGCAGGGAATTGTAGTTTTTTTCCTAAATCTAGGCAAAGGGTACGGATATAGGTCCCTTTTGAACAGGTAACCTCGAATTGTATCGACTGGAACTGTCCTTTTTCATCATAGGAAGTAGTTATCAATCTTATATCCTCAATACAGACAGAACGAATAGGCCTTTCCACTCGTTCATTGTTTCTGGCATATTCATAAAGTTTTTTGCCATTTACTTTAACAGCTGAGTAATAAGGTACTTGTTGCTGAATTTTCCCTTGAAAAGAGTCGAGTGTCTCTTCTATCATCGTTGAGGAAAGCTTACTACTAACAGGCTTTCGTTCGATTATTTCTCCCGTATGGTCCTCCGTTGTTGTGGAGGTTCCTATCGTTGCCGTTGCGATGTATGTTTTAACGGTATCTGTTAAAAATGGAACAATCTTCGTGGCCTCTCCGACACAAATCGGTAAAACACCTTCTACCTCTGGGTCTAGTGTCCCGGTATGACCTACCTTTTTCGTTTTAAAAAGCTTTCTAATTTTTATAACACAGTCATGGGAAGTCATTCCCTTGGGTTTCCATAATGGTAATATCCCGTTCATTCATACACCTCCGTCTTTTATAAATTAGAGAAAACCCTTGTTGATCGACAAGGGTTTTCTAAAATTGAAAGAACGGTAAAAAGTAAAAAGTGGAGTGTTTCGTTTTCTATGCACTCTCTATTTTTTAGATAATTATTGTTCATCTGGATCATTGATTTTTCTCAATAGATCCTCAATTCGATTACCTCGTTCAATGGTATCATCAAAATCAAAAGACAACTCAGGAGTTTTGCGAAGGCGAATTCTTCGCCCTATCTCGGAGCGAATAAAGCCTTTTGCTTTTGCCAAACCGATCAAGGTTTCCTGACGTTTCTTTTCGTCTCCAAATACAGAGATAAATACCTTAGCTTGTTGCAAATCACCTGTTACTTCCACATCTGTTATTGTTACAAATCCTACTCGCGGATCCTTTATCTTTCGTGAAACGATATCTCCGAGTTCTTTTTTCATTTGTTCTGCTACACGATTTGCTCGTAATTCATTCATGACTGTCACCTCTTCCTACAGTGAAACATCATCTTTACTATCTGTCATAAAATATGCGACAGAGCATTATTATCGTTCTTCTACATCTGTTGTTGTTCTTTCTATTTCAGGAAAGGAATCCATCAAAGCAAGTGCTTGCTGGATCACTTTTTCATTGATTACTTTGGCATCTGAGACCGTTACAATAGCAAAGGCTGCTCTTTGCCATTGATTTTGATGGTCTATTTCTGCAATTGCTAAGTTTAAGTTCTTATTGAGACGATTTTTTAATCGTAATAATATAGATCTTTTTTCTTTTAGTGAATGGCAATCATATAAAATAAACTCAATCTCAGCATAAAGGAGCATTAGACTTCAATTTCCTCCATAACATAGGCCTCAATGACATCGCCCTCTTTTATATCATTGTAATTCTTGATCGTTATCCCACATTCATAATTCTGCGCAACTTCCTTTACGTCATCCTTGAAACGTTTCAATGTATCAATTTCTCCTTCATAGATGACCACTCCGTCACGAATCAAGCGCACACCGGAATCTCTTGTTATTTTACCATCTGTTACATATCCACCAGCAATCGTACCAATACGTGACACTTTAAAGATTTCACGAACCTCTACTTGACCAATAACCTTTTCTTCATATTCAGGGTCAAGCATTCCTTTCATCGCAGCTTCCACTTCTTCAATGGCCTTATAAATGACACGATGGAGTCGAATTTCTACATTTTCAGATTCTGCAGCTTTTTTAGCATTGGTATCTGGTCGTACATTAAACCCGATCACAATAGCATTAGAGGCAGATGCTAATATAATATCTGATTCCTTAATAGCACCAACACCTGTATGGATGATATTCACCTTTACTCCTTCGACATCGATTTTTTTCAATGATGCTGCAAGAGCTTCAACTGATCCTTGTACGTCTGCTTTCAATATAACATTAATATCTTTGATTTCACCTTGTTTAATCTTTTCAAAAAGATCGTCTAAGCTTACACGTGCTTTATCTCCACGCTTCTCTTCAATTTGTTTTTGTTGTCTTAATTCACCAATTTGACGTGCTTTTTTCTCATCCTTGAAGACAACAAAACGATCTCCAGCTAATGGAACGTCATTAAGACCAGTAATCTCAATTGGTGTGGACGGTCCGACAGATTTTACTCGTTTACCAAGATCATTTACCATTGCACGAACTCTACCAAACGTCGTTCCAACAACAATTGGATCACCTACTTTTAGTGTACCATTTTGAACGAGTAATGATGCAACAGATCCACGACCTTTATCTAATTGTGCTTCAATCACCGTACCATCAGCTAAACGATTAGGGTTAGCCTTTAATTCCTCAACTTCTGCAATTAACAGGATCATTTCTAACAAGTCATCAATACCTTCACCTTTTATTGCAGACAGTTGTACAAAAATAGTATCTCCACCCCAGTCTTCAGGAATTAATTCATGTTCTGTTAATTCTTGCATGACACGATCTGGGTTGGCTCCTTCTTTATCGATTTTGTTAACAGCTACAATGATTGGAACCTCTGCTGCTTTAGCATGATTGATAGCCTCAACGGTCTGTGGCATTACCCCGTCATCTGCTGCTACAACTAGGATGGCAATATCTGTTACTTCTGCACCACGTGAACGCATGCTTGTAAACGCAGCATGACCTGGGGTGTCTAGGAACGTAATTTTTTTCTCATTTGCTTCCACTTGATATGCACCAATATGCTGAGTAATTCCACCTGCTTCCCCTTCTGTTACTTTTGTGTTGCGGATGGAGTCAAGTAAAGTTGTTTTACCATGATCGACATGACCCATGATTGTTACAACTGGTGGACGTTCCATTAAGTTCGAAGGATCGTCTTCTTCAATATATGTTAAGAGATCCGTTTGATCTATTTCTACTTCTTGTTCAACCTCAACCCCATATTCACCACAAATCAATTCAATAGCATCTTCATCCAAGTCTTGGTTTTTATTTGCCATTACACCTAATAATAATAATTTCTTGATTATTTCATTTGTTGGTTTGCTTAGCTTTTCAGCTAATTCTGCCACAGTAATCGAACCAGAATAGGTAATTTTATTTGGTTCCTGTTTTTCTTCCTTCACTTTAGCCTGTTCTTTTTTCGGTTGATTAGGCTTATTATGATGTTTGTTCTGGTGTTTGTTATGGTTTTTGCTTTGTTTTTTCTTATTGTCATTAGGTTTNNGTGGGTTATGGTTCGATTTTTCTGATTTTTCTTGTTTCGTAGCTTTTTCTTCTACCTTAGGCTTAAAGCTTTGCTCTAATTTTTCCTTCATTTCGTCTGTAATTGTTGACATATGGTTACTAACTGGTAAATTAAGCTCTTTTAATTTTGTGATGACTTCCTTACTTGTTTTATTTATTTCCTTTGCATATTCATATACTCGTATTTTCGTCATACGTTCACCCCCGATTATTGTTGTCAAGTAGCGTTTTTAGCTTTTTTGCGAAACCTTGTTCATGGATCGATACTGCTACTCGACCGGTCTTACCTACTGCATGTGATAATGTCTCACGATCATCAATAAAAAAATATGGTATTTGATAGTATTGACACTTATCTGTAAGCTTTTTCTTCGTTTGGTCGCCTATGTCATTTGCTAGTAAAACAATTTTTGATTTTTTGGATTGAATTTCCTTCACAATTAATTCTTCTCCAAATGTGCATTTTCCGGCTCTATTTGCAATACCTAATATATTTAAATAAGCTTTTGGATCAGCCACTTTATGCTCCTTCTATTACTTTCTTTAATTCATCATAAATTTCATCTGGAATTGGAATTTCAAGATGCTTTTCAAGTACCTTCGTCTGTCTTGCTTTATCGACAACATCTAATTGTTTAGATATATAAGCTCCGCGTCCGTTTTTCTTGCCAGTTGGGTCAACAAAAACTTCCCCTTCTTTTGTTTTCACAATACGAAGCAGCGACTGCTTTGGTACCATTTCTTGTGTTACTACACATTTTCGCAAAGGTATTTTCCGTTTTTTTGGCATATGAAATCCTCCTTATTTAAACAAATCTTCATCCAAATCTTCCAAGGATTCATCATATTCCGATGTGTCATCATAATGAATGCTTTCTTTACTTTTATCAACATCTCCTGCTACTATTAATCCTTCATCTCTCGCTTCTGTTTCACTCTTTATATCGATTTTCCAGCCTGTTAATTTAGCTGCTAATCTAGCATTTTGACCTCTTTTTCCGATGGCTAGGGATAATTGATAGTCTGGAACAACAACCGTTGTCGCTTTATTTTCTTCATCCACAATTACCCGTACTACTTTAGAAGGGCTAAGTGCATTCGATACATAGACAATAGGATCCTCTGACCATTCCACGATATCAATCTTTTCTCCTTTTAATTCATCGACAATGGTTTGTACACGTTGCCCCTTTTGACCAACACAAGACCCAACTGCATCAACCTCTTCATCGCGAGCATAGACCGAAATTTTTGATCGATCCCCTGCTTCTCTTGCAACCGATTTGACTTCAACTGTACCATCATATATTTCGGGTACTTCCATTTCAAATAATCTCTTTAAAAGTCCTGGATGTGTACGTGAAACGAAAATATTAGGCCCTTTACTCGTATTTTCCACCTTTGTCACATATACTTTGATACGGTCATGAACCTGATAAGTCTCAGTTGGCATACATTCCGATTCTGGCAGTTTTGCTTCTACTTTTCCTAAATTCACATAGATGAATCGTCCATCCATGCGTTGAACAGTACCGTTCATAATATCATCTTCGCGGTCAATATATTCATTAAATATAATACCACGTTCTGCCTCGCGAACCCGTTGGGTGACTACTTGCTTAGCTGCTTGCGCTGCTATGCGACCAAAGTCTCTTGGTGTCACTTCAATCTCCACCACATCTCCCACTTCATAGGAAGGGTTGATCTGTGATGCCTCTTCAATCGAAATTTGTTGTTGAGGATCGTCGACTTGTTCCACAATTTCTTTTTGTGCATATACACTCATCTTACCGTATTCCTCGTTTAGATCTACTCGCACATTCGTAGCGGACTTAAAATTTTTCTTATATGCTGATATTAGCGCTGCCTCTAATGCTTCAATAAGTATACTTTTATTAATACCTTTTTCTTTTTCCAAAAAATTTATTGCCTCGAACAATTCTTTGTTCACAACTCTTCTCCCCCTTTGATTTAGAAAGTTACAGCTAAATGGGCCTTAGCAATTTTGTTAAATGGAATTTCTACTTCTTTTGTTTTTGTTTTTACTTTGTAGGCTATTTTCGCTGTTCCATCCATAAACTCCACTAACTCACCAGTAAATTCTTTTTCACCATCTATTGGTTCGTATACCTTCACATATACATTTTCACCAGTATATTTCTGAAAATCCTCTTCTTTTTTCAAGGGTCTCTCTACACCTGGTGAGGAGACTTCTAGGAAGTACGCCTGTTCAATTGGATCTGTTTCATCTAATTTCTCACTTAGCTTCTCAGAAACCTGCCCACATTCTTCAATATCTACTCCATTTTCTTTATCGATATAAACTCTTAGAAACCAATTTTGTCCTTCCTTTTCAAACACCACATCGACAAGCTCTAATTGCAGTTCATCTAATATCGGTTTCACTAAGGTTTCGGTTTGTTTGGTTACATTTTGTGCCATTCGCTGACCTCCTTTAATTGTGCTTTATGCATCTCTCGTCACATTACTATAATTCCCCAATTTAATCGAGCTTACACAAATAGAATCGTAAGCAGTCATTAGCACCACTTCTTGGGAATGTTAACGTGATAAATCCCTTGCCAGTGCTTGGCAAGGGATTTAATAGATGCCCTATTTGATCCGCTGGTTTGATAACTATGAAGAAAGAGTGGGGTGTCCCACTCTTTCTCCGTTCGTCTCAAATGAATTCTTTATAAAATATAACATGAATGGAGAAAAGATGCAAGCCATTACCTAGATGGATTAAAACAAGGATAATTGGTTCTTTTCTTCCATTCCTTCCAAACAACCATGTTGATCTAAATATTCTAAGACCGTTTTAGAGATCCTACTACGCTCTCTAAGGTCTTCCTTAGATAGGAACTCGCCATCCTCTCTTGCTTTTTCAATGTTGATCGCTGCATTGGTTCCTAAACCATCTACTGCATTGAATGGTGGGATTAAGGAATTACCATCTACTAAAAACTCAGTTGCTGAGGATTTATATAGATCAACCTTTTGAAAATGAAAGCCTCGCTCATTCATTTCGAGAGAAATTTCTAAAACGGTTAGTAAACTTTTTTCTTTAGGGGAGGCATCGTTACCCTTTGCATTAATTTCTTTTATTCGATTCTTAATCGCTTCAGAGCCTTTTACCATCGTATCAAGCTCAAAGTCATCTGCTCGGACAGTGAAGTATGCTGCATAGAATAAGATCGGATGATGCACCTTGAAATAAGCGATACGTACGGCCATTAAAACATAGGCAGCAGCATGTGCTTTCGGAAACATGTATTTAATTTTTTTACATGATTCAATATACCAATCTGGTACATCATGTTTTTTCATCTCAATAATCCATTCATCTTGTAGACCTTTACCTTTACGAACAAACTCCATGATTTTAAAAGCTAGCGAAGCATCTAGACCTTTGTGCATTAAATAAACCATAATATCATCACGACACCCAATTACATCAGGCAATTCACAAATTCCTTTATCGATAAGCTCTTGGGCATTTCCGAGCCATACATCTGTACCATGACTTAACCCAGAGATGATCACAAGTTCTGCAAAAGTTTTCGGTTTTGTATCTTCTAACATCTGTCTAACAAATCGTGTACCAAATTCAGGGACACCTAGTGTACCAGTCTTACACATAATTTGTTCTGCTGTAACTCCTAACACCTCTGGACCAGAAAATATTTTCATCACTTCCGCATCATCCGTTGGAATCGTTCTAGGATCTATACCACTTAAGTCTTGTAGCATCCGAATCACAGTTGGATCATCGTGTCCTAGTATATCGAGTTTCAACAAATTATCGTGAATAGAGTGGAAGTCAAAATGTGTCGTACGCCATTCTGAATTTCGATCATCCGCAGGAAACTGTATCGGTGTAAAGTCATAGATTTCCATGTCGTCAGGAACAACAATTATACCACCTGGGTGCTGGCCTGTAGTCCTTTTAGCACCAGTACAGCCTTTAACTAAACGATCTACTTCAGCATTTTTAATTACCATATTATGATCGCCTGCATAACCTTTCACATAGCCATATGCTGTTTTTTCAGCAACTGTACCTATCGTTCCTGCACGATAGACATTATCCTCTCCGAACAATACTTTCGTATAATTATGGGCTCTTGGTTGATATTCACCAGAAAAGTTCAAGTCAATATCGGGAACCTTATCTCCTTTAAATCCAAGGAAGGTCTCAAACGGTATATCTTGTCCATCTTTCTTAAGAGGAACCTCACATGTAGGACAATCTTTATCTGGCAAATCAAATCCACTACCTACAGAACCATCATTAAAAAATTCACTTTGTTTACAGTTAGGACAGACATAGTGTGGTGGTAATGGATTTACTTCTGTAATCTCCGTAAATGTCGCAATTAATGAGGAACCAACCGATCCTCTGGATCCAACAAGATAACCATCATCTAAAGATTTTTTTACCAGTTTATGTGAAATTAAGTAGATGACTGCAAATCCATGTCCAATAATACTTTTTAATTCTTTTTCGATTCTTTGTTCAACAATTTCAGGTAATGGGTCACCATAAATTGATTTTGCAAAAGAGTAGCTTAGCTCCCTTATTTCTTCTTCTGCACCATCAATATTTGGGGTGTATAAATCATCTTTAACAGGCTTTACATCTTCAATTTGCTCGACAAGTTGATGAGGATTAGTAATGACAATTTCCTTGGCCTTTTCTTCTCCTAAAAAGTGAAATGCCTCTACCATTTCATTCGTTGTTCTGAAATAAGTATTTGGCAATGTTTGTCGATTTAATGGATTTCCACTTTGAGAGGCAATTAATATTTTTCGATAAAGTCGGTCATTTTCTTCTAGATGATGTACATTACCTGTTGCCACACAAGGTTTTCCAAGACTATCAGCCATTTCGACAAGCTTTCTTATAATATCATAAAGCTGTGCTTCATTTTGCACCAGCTCTTTGTCCAATAAATGTACGTAATTTGCCGGGGGTTGTACTTCGATATAATCATAAAATTTAGCTACTTTTTCTGCTTGCTCCTTTGATTTTTGCATCATTGTTTCAAAGACTTCTCCTTGGTCACACGCAGTACCAATTAGTACACCCTCACGATGCTCTTGGAGTTTGGACCTCGGAATACGAGGTACTCGGTAGAAGTAATGAATATGAGCAAGAGAAATTAGTTTAAAAATGTTTTTAAGTCCTACTTCATTCACTGCAAGTAATGTAGCATGAAATGGTCTTGAACGTTGATAGGCATTACCTTCCCCCATATGTTTATTGAATTGATTATGATTTGTAATGCCATTTTCGTGAGATAGTTTAATAAATTTCCATAATAAATAGCCAGTAGCCTCAGCATCATAGATAGCACGGTGATGTTGGGTTAACTCGATGTCTAGCTTTTTACATAAGGTATTTAAACGATGATTCTTCAGTTCTGGAAATAGAAATCGAGCTAATTCCAATGTGTCTATGACAGGATTTGTGGCTTCCTCTAGTCCAATTTTCTTGAAGCCTGTATTGATGAAGCCCATATCAAAATCTGCATTATGTGCTACCAGAATATCATTCTCCATCCATTCATGAAAATCCTTTAAGACATCCTCTATTTCCGGCGCATCCTTCACCATATCATCAGTAATTCCCGTTAAATTAATTGTTGTTTCCGATAATGGATGATGTGGATTGGCAAAGGATTCAAATCGATCAATGATTTCGCCATTTTTCACCTTTACGGCTGCAAGCTCAATTATTGTGTCATACACAGCTGATAAGCCGGTTGTTTCGACATCAAACACGACATACGTATCATCTAAGAGCTCTCGATTTGCAGCATTATAGGCAATAGGAACACCATCATCGACAATATTTGCTTCCACCCCATAAATAATTTTAACTCCGTGTTTTTTCCCAGCTGCATAAGCCTCTGGATAGGCTTGTGCAACAGCATGATCGGTTATGGCAATCGCTTTGTGTCCCCACTTACCTGCTTGTTCGATTAATTTAGACGCAGATACGACAGCATCCATTTGACTCATTAATGTATGTGTATGCAGTTCAATCCGCTTCTCACCATCTAATCCGTTATCTTCTCTAGTAATGGAGGGGATTTGTTGAATGTCCTTTGCCATCATGGTTAATTCGTTGGAAAAGGTATCGGTTTGAATCATACCTTTAGCTTTCAACCACATACCAGCTTTCAATTGCTTATACTTTTCAACATCTTGATCACCTTTAGAGAACATTTTAATTTGAAAAGAATCGCTATAGTCCGTTAATTTTAACATCAATAAGTGACGTCCAGACCGTAATTCCCTGATTTCCACATCAAATAAGTATCCTTGAAAAACGACATTTTTCTCTTCTTCTATGATGTCTTTCATTTGTACTGGTTCATCCTTAATCGGATAACCAATTAGTATAGGGCCAGTGTCCTGTTCTTCTTTATTTTCTTTCACTTTTTGTTCTTGTTGTTTAAAAGCTTCCTCCACACGTTTTCTATCCTCTAAGGCTTTTTCTTGTTGAAATTTTTCCAACTCTGCCTGCTGATCTACTACTTCCATTTCGACCATTTTTCGTTCTGTGCCAATTTTTACACAAAATTCATCCAATTTTGTTTGTAGCTCTTGCTTTAATGAATGTAGTTCAATTTCATTGCTTACAGTTAACATAATGTTATTATCGTTAACTAACGGCCTTTTATTCTCTAATGCTCGATACTTAGGTGAATGGTGGATTAATTCTGAATAGAAAACACTCCAATAATTTCCCCATTCCTCATTGGATAAGATAGAGTTTTGGGTTTTAAATACCCAAGATACTTTAGCGATTGTCGAAAATGCTTCGGTTAGCTTCAGTGCAAACAGTTGATAAGCTTCCGCTGGTAATACATTTTCGATAAGTAAATGAAACTGCCAGATTTTTGATTGGCGATAAACCTCTAATTTTTCTATTGATCCATTTTGGAAATATTTATTTTTCATATCATCAGGTATACCGATTTGCTTCATTAATAATTCAAATCGTTCTTTATTCGTTGTATTCATGTTCTCGCCCCCTCGCCTTCTAAACATTGAATATTTGTGTCCTAAATGATAATTCCCTTGTCTTATTATAAAGGACAAGGGAATATATTTTAAGCTAGGAGTGATTGAATTTTCGACATAATTTCTGATTCATGAAGATCAAATTGCTCCCCAGTCGTACGTAGCTTGCATTCAACAATCCCTTCATTTGCCTTTTTACCAACTGTAATACGAATCGGTAAACCAATGAGATCACTATCTGCAAACTTTACTCCTGGTCGTTCTTTACGATCATCATATAAAACAGATACGCGCTGGTCCATTAATTGATTATATAGCTTATCTGAAAGCCTGCTTTGTTCTTCGTTTTTAGGATTCACTACAATTAGATGTATATCATATGGACTGATTTCTTTTGGCCATGTGATGCCTTTCTCATCATGATATTGTTCTACGATAGCAGCGAGTGTTCGAGAAACACCGATTCCATAACACCCCATAATCATAGTCTCTTGTTTACCTTGTTCATTCAAATAGGTCGCACCTAACTTATCTGCATACAGCTGTCCTAATTTGAAAACGTGTCCCACTTCAATCCCCTTAGCAAATCTAATCGTACCTTTACCGTCCGGCGATGGATCTCCTTCCTGAATAAAGCGTAAATCTTCATAGCTTTTGACTTGAAAATCACGAGATGGATTGACATTGATAAAGTGTTTATCGTCTTCATTTGCCCCACAATAACCATTGACGATAAATTCCACAGCATTGTCGGCAATCACTTCTACATTACTTACATTGATCGGACCTAATGAACCTACCTTTGCACCTAATACTTGAAGAGCCTCTTGCTCTGATGCTAATTCAATATCTGTTGTTTGATACAAGTTTTTCAACTTTATATCATTGATTTCATGATCACCGCGTGAAAGAACAAGGACAAATCGTTCATCTACTTTAAAGAGGATGGATTTAATGCCTTTATCTAACGGTTTGTTTAGATATTGCGAAACCTCTTGCATCGTTTTATAGCCAGGTGTTTCCACCTTGTCAAGTGACATTAACTCTTCGTTTTCTTTTCGATAATCAACAAAAACTGGTGCCATTTCAATATTGGCTGCAAAATCAGAGCTATCAGAATAGGCGATTGTATCTTCTCCAATTTCGGACAGAACCATAAACTCATGTGTATCTTTGCCACCCATTGCACCAGAATCAGCAATCACTGCACGAAAATCTAGTCCACAACGCTCAAAAATAGTAGAATAGGCTGTCACCATCTTGTCATAAGCTTCATCAAGGCTTTCAAAGGAATCATGAAAGGAATAAGCATCCTTCATAACAAATTCCCGACCACGCAACAAACCAAAACGCGGTCTTTTTTCGTCACGGTATTTTGATTGGATTTGAAATAAAGTAATTGGGAGCTTTTTATAGCTTTTTACTTCATCGCTTATTAAGTTAGTAATTACTTCTTCATGAGTTGCCCCTAGTGCGAACTCTCGATCATGACGATCATTAATTCGCATTAATTCTGGACCAAACGTATACCATCTACCTGTTTTTTTCCACAGATCCGCAGGCTGTAATGCTGGCATGAGCATTTCTGCCGCTCCTGCCTTCTCCATTTCTTCTCTAACAATATTTTCTACCTTTTTTAATACTTTATTTCCTAATGGAAGGAAGCTGTATACACCAGATGCTGTTTGACGTATAAAACCTGCTCGAACTAATAGCTGATGGCTTTTAATTTCGGCATCTGCTGGAACTTCTTTTAATGTTGGAATGAGTGTTTGACTATGTTTCATCTCGAAAATTCACCTCAAGCTTAAAAATAAAATTTACAAAAAGAATTATTTCTCTGTTCACCATATCATAATCGTCATCATGAAGATAATCTTTAATGATGGGTAAAGCAATCTTCACCTAAAGAAAGAGTCGTTGGATATCATTCCATGTTACGACAATCATTAGTAGCATTAATAATGCAAAACCTATGAAATGAACGACACCTTCTTTCTGAGGATCGATTGGCTTTCCTCTTACTGCTTCTAATCCAACAAATAATAAACGTCCGCCATCTAATGCAGGTAATGGCACTAAATTAACGATCCCTAAGTTAACACTTAATATAGCAGTCCACATCATAAAATTCATAAATCCTGTCTGAACGACTTGATCTGTCGCATCATATATACCAACTGGTCCTGATAACATATCAATCGAGAACTGACCAGTAACTAATTTTCCTAGATTTGTTAATATCAATGTAGACCATTCATAGGTTTGCTGAAAACTATATGGAATAGACCGAATAAATGATTTTTCAGAAGCTTGAACAACACCTACTTGCCCAAATGACTCCTGTTCTAGTTCAACCAAAGCTGGAGTAACCTCTAAAGGAATCTTTTCCCCATTTCTTATTACAACCATATCTACTGATTCTTCTGGACTTGCTTGTACAATTTCTTCAAATTCGGACCATTTTCCAACAGATTCACCGTTTATTTCAACAACTTTATCTCCTGCCTGGAAGCCAGCTTCTTCTGCTGGGCTGTTCTCCACAACAGAACCAATTTCAATATCTTTCACAGGTACACCTTGAATCATTGCTAACCCAGCAAAAATTACGATAGATAATAGAAAGTTCATCATAGGACCAGCGAATAATTGCATTGCTCGCTGCCCAACTGTTTTGGATGCAAATTGCCGATCGTATGGAGCAATTTGGGTTGGTTTTTCATCCATAATAAAATGAGCCTTTTCGTCTACTTGGAAGGAGAAATGTTGTTCATCTCCTACTTCATAGCCTTCCATTTTCAATCGGTGGTCTAGATCAATATTTTCTACTTCTATCACTAGTGCATCTGGGTGCTTATCTTTGTTATTGACAATAATTTGATTGACTTTTCCTGCCTCATTAAAAGTAACACCAATATGCTGACCTGGTTTTATATCAACAATTTCCGGATCATCACCAGCAACTCGCACATAGCCACCCATAGGCAACAAACGAATGGTATACAGGGTTTCATTTTTCGTTGTAGAAAAAATTTTAGGCCCAAATCCAATGGCGAACTCTCTTACTAGCATACCTGCACGCTTTGCGAAAATAAAATGACCAAATTCATGAACAAATACTAAGAGTCCGAACATTAGAATAAACGCTATGATCGTATTCAATCAACATACACTCCTTCCATTTCTTTACGGGGGATAGATAATTTGAAAATTCTTACTTATACTGCGATAAAATCCTCATTCTAGTGCTTTGATCAACTTCTTGGATTGTAACTAAATCTGGATCTTCAATTGATTGATGGTCGCTGATTGCTTTTTCAATAACTGATTCAATTTCTAGAAAACTAATGTTTCCTTTTAAAAATAAATCAACAGCTATTTCATTTGCTGCATTTAACACAGTGGGCATCGTTCCGCCTTTTTTCCCTGCATCATAGGCATATTGTAAGCAGGGAAAACGTTGCAAATCCATTTTCTCGAAATGGAGCTTGCCTACTTCAAGCAAATCTAAGCTTTCTGTTTGAGAGAATGGTAATCTATCTGGATAGGTTAGTGCATATTGAATTGGGACCCTCATATCAGGCGTACCAAGCTGTGCGATGACACTCTTATCAACAAATTCAACCATAGAATGGATGATGCTTTCTTTATGTTGAATAACGTCAATTTTTTCATAGGGTAAACCAAATAGCCAGTGTGCTTCCATAACCTCTAATCCTTTATTCATCATAGTGGCAGAATCAATCGTGATTTTTGCCCCCATGCTCCAGTTTGGATGATTCAATGCATCGGCTATGGTTACTTCTTCAAGGTCGGCTCTTGATTTGTCACGAAAGCTTCCTCCTGATGCAGTCAAAATAATTCTGCTTACTTGGCTAGAAGCTTCTCCATTTAATGCTTGAAATATTGCAGAGTGTTCACTGTCAATTGGTAGTAAGTCTACACCATTTTCTTTTGCTTTTCTCATAACGAGATGTCCTGCAGTGACGAGAGTTTCTTTATTTGCGATAGCTATTTGTTTCTTTTCGTCAATAGCGGCTAGTGTTGCGGCAAGTCCAACACTTCCCATTACCGCATTAACTAACACATCTGTCTTGGGATGACAACTAATTTCTACTAGTGCTTCTTCACCAACTAATATTTCTATAGATGTATTATTAGAAGGTGAAAATAATTCCTTTTTTACTTTTTCATTTTTTACGACAATTTTTTCTGGCTGAAATCTTTCCAAAATAATTTTTGCCTTTTCTATATTTTCTCCAAATGAGATAGCAAATAGTCGGAAATCTTCAGGATGCTCAGCGATAACATCCAGAGTTTGCATACCAATGGAACCCGTAGCTCCAAGTAGTGTAATATTTTTCATATCTGAATAACGCCCCAGTATAGTTTATTGTATAAAATTAATAAAATGAAGTAATGGAAAGACAAATAACCAACTATCAAATCGGTCAAGTATTCCACCATGACCAGGCAATAATTTTCCTGAGTCTTTCACATTGTAATATCGTTTAATAGCCGATTCTACCAAGTCACCAACTTGTCCACCAATCGATGCTAAAATCGTAACTAATATAACGATGATTAAAGAATCATGCACGGGGAAAAAGGTATGAAAAATGACAGCAACAACACAGGCTATCAATATCCCACCAATGGCACCCTCGATTGTTTTATTAGGACTGATTTTTGGCCATAGCTTTCTCCTTCCAAATGCCCTTCCAAAAAAATACGCTCCCGTGTCCGTTGAAAGTATAACTAGAATAGCATAAAAGATATAGACAAGTCCATCATTGTCAACATCTCTCGTTTGGATAAAATAATAAAAGCCAAGTCCGACATAAATGGTTGATAATATTAAAAAACCCGCATCCTCAAACGTGAATTTATTCTTCACTAAAACAGTATAAGCGAGCAATAACAGTACAAAAAACATTAACAGTTCGGTTCTAGTAGAGAAAAAGATAAATTCACCTTGAAAAAGTAATCCCCATAATAATATAACTGTTAAAATAGTTGGAATTGGATAGGAGGTAGTTTTTCGCATATGTAATAATTCTAATAACCCTATAGTCGCAATGATATACATTGCAATCTGAAATGGTAAGCCATTCATAAACACTAAGGGAAAAAAGATAAGTATAGCAACTATTGCTGTAATTATTCTAATTTTCATCAATATTCACACCTTAAATTCCGCCGTAACGACGTTTTCGCTTTTGAAATTCGTTAATAGCTTTTTCAAAATCTTCTTCATTAAAGTCTGGCCATAATGTATCCGTAAACCATAATTCTGAGTATGCTGATTGCCAAAGCAAGAAATTACTTAATCGAATTTCACCACTAGTCCTGATTAAAAGATCTGGATCAGAAATATCAGAAGTATATAAATGACGGCTAAACATTTGCTCATCAATTTCTTCTATGGAATAATTCCCTTCTAGAACCTCCTTACAAATAGCTTTCACAGATTGGATCATTTCATAACGGCTACCATAATTTATAGCTATATTTAGGATCAATCCAGTATTCGCAGAAGTCTTATCAATTGCACTCATAATGGCTGCACTTGTTTTATTAGGAAGGTGCTCTAAATCACCAATCGTTTCTATTTTCACATTCTCTTCCATTAATTCCGGTAAATAATGCTGAAGAAAATCTATTGGTAGTTTCATTAGATATTCTATCTCATTAGACGGTCTTTTCCAATTTTCAGTCGAGAATGCGTAAAGGGTGAGAATCTTCACATTATAAGAATTGGCAATTTTCACGATCCTTTTAACATTATCCATCCCCTGTCTATGTCCCGCGACACGAGGTAATCCTTTATTTTGAGCCCATCGCCCATTTCCGTCCATAATGATGGCGATATGTTCAGGTATTCTCTCTACTTGTAGCTCAGGCCTTACTAAATTTTTTTCTTTTTTTAAGAAAGGAAGTTTAAACAAAGCCATTTTTGATCCTCCATTGTTCAACACATTGAAATACTTCTTCATTTCATATAGAGACTACTTAACGAAACTATAGCTTGCTTCCCTTATCTACTATGTACGTTAACGTATTATTATTCTTATCATTACTTTTTTCATACTCTAATGGGAAGAAGCGATAAAGTGGAAAAACCCTCTTCTTCACAAGAGGGTTTATTCTCACATTTTCATTCTACCTTTTTTTAGCTTATACTTCCATAATTTCTTGTTCTTTTTCTTTTGTTAATCCATCAATTTGGCTAATGTGCTCATCAGTAGCACTTTGTACTTCGTCCTGATAACCTCTTAATTCATCTTCTGTAATTTCACCATTTTTTTCGTCTTTTTTCAATTGGTCATTCGTATCACGGCGAATGTTACGAATTTGTACTTTGGACTCTTCCGCAAATTTACCAACAACTTTTACCAATTCTTTACGTCGTTCTTCGGTAAGTGGCGGAATACTTAAGCGAATGACATTTCCATCACTAGAAGGTGAAAGGCCTAAATCAGCCTTTTGAATCGCCTTTTCAATATCACCAATAGACGATTTATCAAATGGAGTGATAAGAAGTAAACGCGCCTCTGGTACTGTAATGGATGATAACTGATTTAATGGGGTAAGCGCTCCATAGTATTCTACTTGAACACTATCGAGAAGAGCAGGATTTGCTCTACCAGCTCTTACCGTTGCTAAATTTTTAGAATAAGCCTTTACTGCTTGTTCCATTTTTTCCTTCGTTTCTTTTAACAATACATCTGACATTATTCTTTCCCCCTTATAATGGTACCGATATTTTCACCAACTACTGCTTTTTTAATATTTCCTTCTTCTGATATTGAAAATACTAGTAATGGAATATTGTTATCCATACAGAGAGAAGAGGCTGTAGAATCCATTACACCTAATCCTTCATTTAAAATTTCTAAATAAGATAATTGATCATATTTCTTAGCATCCTTATCCACCTTCGGATCAGCTGTATAAACCCCATCGACGTTATTTTTCGCCATCAAAATAACATCTGCTTCAATCTCTGCCGCTCTGAGTGCTGCTGTTGTATCTGTCGAGAAGTATGGGTTACCTGTACCTGCTGCAAAGATAACTACCCGTTTTTTCTCTAAGTGTCTGATTGCTTTACGTCTTATATATGGTTCTGCTACTTGACGCATCTCAATAGAGGTTTGGACCCTCGTTGGTATACCGAGGTTTTCTAGACTATCCTGCAGTGCTAGAGAATTCATGACAGTAGCCAGCATGCCCATATAATCTGCATTTGCTCTGTCCATTCCCATCTCACTTCCGATCTTACCTCGCCAAATGTTTCCACCACCAACCACCACAGCAACTTCAACACCTAATTCCACGACATCCTTGACCTGTTTCGCAACAGATTGAATGATAGATGGTTCGATTCCAAAACCTTGTTCACCACTTAAAGCTTCACCACTTAATTTTAACACAACTCTTCTGTAGTTAGCAGTAGCCATAATAACCTCCGTATATGTAAATATTATAATAAAAATACGATTTGATCGCAAAACGTTTCTTATTCATCGATATTACTTTTTTACAGTGCAAAGAAAAGGGACACCTGGTGCCCCTCCAATTTGGTTAAATTATTTTTTATTAACTTGGCTCATAACTTCTTCAGCAAAGTTATCTACACGCTTTTCAATACCTTCGCCAACTTCATAACGAACAAAAGATTTTACTGAAGCATTTTTATTTTTCACAATTTGTTTTACTTTTTGATCAGGGTCTTTGACAAAGCTTTGCTCTAATAAACAAATTTCTTCAAAGAATTTTCCTAAACGACCTTCTACCATTTTTTCTACAATATGTTCAGGCTTTCCTTCGTTTAAAGCTTGTGTTTTTAATACTTCTCTTTCTTTTTCAACATCTTCTTGAGCTACCGCATCACGAGATAAGTAGCGAGGGTTTACGGCAGCGACATGCATTGCAATATCTTTAGCAAGCTGCTCGTCTGTTGTACCTTCCAATACAGTTACAACACCGATATTCCCCCCCATGTGAATGTACTCACCAAATACATCTTGATCTGTTTTAGTGAAAAGGGCAAAACGACGTAAAGAGATTTTTTCACCAATCTTAGCAATGTTAGAATTAATAAATTCTTCCACTTTTTCACCTTCACCATTTAAAGGTTGTGCTAATGCTTCTTCTACACTACCTGGCTTTTCAGATAAGATGTGCTTAGCTAATGCTTGTAGAAGTGATTTAAATTGATCATTTTTAGTGACAAAGTCTGTCTCACAGTTAACTTCAAGAAGCACTGCATCGTTACCCTCAACTTCAACATATGCTGAACCTTCTGCTGCAATACGGTCTGCTTTTTTCGCTGCTTTTGATATACCTTTTTCACGTAGGTAGTCAATCGCTTTATCGATATCACCATCTGTTTCTTGAAGTGCTTTTTTACAATCCATCATACCTGCACCAGTTTTTTCTCTTAATTCTTTTACTAACTTTGCAGTAATTGCCATAAATATTTCCTCCTTTAAGTAATGTATACTTATTGTCTATTGCTTTAGAAAAACTCGCATTCGCTCTTCTTTTGCGAATGCCTAGTTTTTGTTTATACTTGGCACCTTAAAATGTAGCTGCGTAGAAACTTCTGCTGTGTAAAATTTTATACTTACCTAACGTGTAAAAAAGGTGATAAAAGGTCCCCCTCTTATCACCCAAAACCTTCTTTACTCTTTTACTCTTCTGCAGTTTCTACTTCTGCATTTGCTTCTTCTTGTTCTTCCGCTTGCTCTTCAGCAACTTCTTCCGTTACTTCACCTTGTTTTACTTCTAAAATAGCGTCAGCCATTTTTCCAGTAAGTAATTTAACTGCACGGATAGCATCATCATTAGCTGGGATAACATAATCGATTTCGTCTGGATCACAGTTAGTATCTACGATCCCTACAATTGGAATATTAAGTTTATGTGCTTCCGCAACTGCAATGCGTTCTTTTCTTGGATCAATAATGAAAAGAGCATCAGGAATTTTGTTCATTTCTTTAATACCACCTAAGAATTTAACAAGTCTTTCTTTTTCTTTTAATAGACCTACTACTTCTTTTTTAGGAAGTACTTCGAATGTTCCATCTTCTTCCATTTTTTCGATATCTTTTAAACGATTAATACGTTTACGAATAGTTTCAAAGTTTGTTAATGTCCCACCTAACCAGCGTTGGTTTACATAAAACATTCCTGAACGGATTGCTTCTTCCTTCACTGATTCTTGTGCTTGCTTCTTGGTACCTACAAATAAAACAGTACCATCATTTTCTGCGATTTCTTTAACGAAATTGTACGCTTCTTCTACTTTCTTTACGGTTTTTTGTAGGTCAATAATGTAAATACCGTTACGTTCTGTGAAGATGTATTTTTTCATCTTCGGATTCCAACGACGAGTTTGGTGACCAAAATGCACACCAGCCTCTAATAGCTGTTTCATTGAGATTACTGCCATTTTCTTTCCTCCTGTAAATTGGTTTTTTATCCTCCATTTGTATCATTAGATAAAAGGACTAAATCAATAGCACCACTTTTACCTTCCACAAACGTGTGTATTTAACACCATGAACAAATATAACATATTGATTTTATGCAATCAAGCTATTTTATCTGTTTTTTTGTTGAAATTTTAATAATAGTTCTATTTCTGTCTTTCCTTTATCCAATTTCTTAGCAATTTCATCAGAAGTCATGCCTTTTTGAGAAAGGTGGAGAATTTGTGCAGTCAAGGATTGTTCTACTGTGTCTTTTTGTATCCCATCTGTAATCGGTTGATAGTCTTCGTATTCATTATCTTTGGGAATTCTCACAGTTCCTTCTTCTGGTTTATTCGGTTGAGGTACTTCATTCGTTGTCTTCTTTTTTAGTTGATTTTGTTGAACAGCTTCTGTTATCTCCACTGATGGATTGTCCATTGAATCTATTTGCTCCAAGAATTTCTGATTCTCTTCTTTCATTTCTACTAAATATAATGCCAAAGAATCCTCCATTTTTTCCACTTGCTCCAAGACATTTGCTTCAATATCTTCTATGTTTTGTTGTTTCATTTTTAAATGACGAATAACAATAAATGTAATAATATGAATAAGAAAACTTAATAATAGCAATAAATATATCATAAATACCCTTCTTATCTCTTAATATCAATCCGCTTTCCTAAATAAGGATGTTGCTGGTTCGCTTCCTTTTCCTCTTCTGTGGAAGGAGAACGTTCATTATCATGATGACCCTTTTCTTTTTGGTTATTTTTCAATCTCAATTTCTCTGATTCTTGTTGCTTGATAACTCGCTGTCTTTTTCTGATCTCTTCTAATACTTGAGATTGGGCCAATTGTTCCTGGCCTAGTCTTCCTTGTTGCTGTAAGTGCTCTTGGATTTTCCCTGCATCCTGTGTTCGCGGTAACGCTACTTGCATCTCTACTGATTTCCAACTCACTCGGAATCAATCCCTTGCTCCCATATTTAAAGTGGTTCCATCACGATCTCCATGTCTTTTAAATAGGATTTAAAACGACTATGTTCATCCTTTAAGAGACGACTATATTTACCGATATTTAATTCAACATTTCCGAATGCTTTTCCGTAAACATTAATCGACATTTCTGTAAAATTACCGATTGTCCATTGCAATTCTGTCATTTCTAATTGTATTTGTTCTATATCTTTCGTAACCTTCTCCAATGAATGACGTTGTTTTAGTAGGACAATTCGTTCTTTTGTATTCAACCCACTCTGTTTTTTCTTTTTCTGTAATTGGTTACCGAGTAAAACCAATTTGTTTTGATTATCCTTTAATGCCGACAGCTGTTCATTCAATTGTTCCACCTGTTCACTAACTTTCTTGTTAATTCCCAAGGCTAATTCTGTCTTTGTAAAAGCAAAATTACCCACATTCTTTACTTCAATTTGTCTTCCTGCTGAATTGGAACCGCCAATAATACTACCATTCTGACATATAATATCTCCTTCAGCAACACAATCACTATGAAGAATCGACTTTTTTACAACAAGATTATTTCCTGTTTCTATCTTCGCCTGATTAATGTAATTGGTTTCAATATTTCCTTCAGCTTTAATGTAGGCTTTATCCATACCTGAGATTCCTTCATTGATAACAATATTTCCCCCTGCTTGTAGAAATGCCCCTTCCACAAGACCACTGATGAACAAATCTCCTTTTGCTTTCACAGAATAGCCTGTACCAACATTTCCTCTTATCGTAACAGAACCGACAAAATCGATATTCCCTGTTTCTAGAGATAAATCTCCGCTTAATTCATATAGTGGAAATACATGTATAAATTTTGTCGTGATGGATAACTGTCCTTCAGCAGTTGCAACAAATACATTCGTTTCTTCCTCTATCTCTACATTTTTTCCTGCTTTCGTTCTAACCCCGACCCCTTTTTTCTGACGAATAGGATTACCGAACACATCCGTTCCTTCTTTCCCCTCTGTTGCAGGTACTATCGTCGCAATCTTGTCACCTTTATTAACACTTGGTATTTTGGTCACATCACGAAAAGAGAATTTTTCTTCCTCAGAAATAGATGAATTTAATGTTATTTTCCATTCTAAATAGCCATCCTCGCCATTCTCGGGTGGAATCCCTTTTGCAATTATTAAAGGTTGATGATTAGCAAGGATCTGTTTCCAATCTGATTGTTGCCATTCTACTAAACCAAAGTTGATTTTTGCTTTTTCTATTAAAAAACCTACATCTTCCTCTGTAACTTCATCGAAAAAACTTGAATCGAGCAATTCAATCCAAGCCTTTAACTTATCCTTTGAATAATTCACGCGAAGAACATCTTTAAGTTCCATCTTATTCATGCCCCATTTACACATTATTTTATTCTAGGAGAACATCTGTCTGATTTTAAAAATTGCCTGTTTATGAATTTGAGAAATTCTAGAGGTTGTTAAGCCTAAAGCTTTGCCAATCTCTGTGAAGGTCAATTCCTTATCATAGAATAAACTTAGAACCAATTGCTCGTTCTCATTCAATTTTTGAATATGTTGACTTAATTGATGAAGTTTTTCCTGCTTTAATACATTTTCTTCAGGCGTTAGTTCTTTTTCGTCTGGTATATGATAACCAATTCCTTCTTTATATTCATCATTTGCCCCTTTGTCCTCCATTGAAAGTAAGTTGGAAAAGAAACTATCCTTAATTACTTCCTCAACTTCTTCTTTTTTCATTTTTAGATGTGCAGCAATTTCTTCAGCACTTACTTCTCTTTGAAGTTGTTGTTCTAATGCTTCCACAGCAAAATCAATCTTTTTCACTTTTTCTCGAGCTGATCTCGGTAACCAATCTTCCTTGCGTAGGCCATCGATAATGGCACCTTTTATTCGAAAGGATGCATAGGTATCAAACTTCAAGTCCCGATTTGGGTCAAATTTAAGGATAGCATCATATAACCCGAATAACCCCAAGCTTCTTAAATCTTCTTTTTGAACACTTTTCGGCAGATTGGATGCGATTCGTTGGACATGATATTGTACTAAATACATATAATGGTCAATTAATTGATTGGTATTATCTTCGTTTTTATTCTGAATCCATTCGTTCCATATTGACCTTTCTTCAATACCAACCTTTCCCATCTAACCACCTCTTTCCTTAATTTCTTCTATCTTAGATACATTTCATTTCACTATTAACGGTTTTGATTGATAGTAGACCAGTATCTGGATCAAATTCTATTGTTCTACCTTTATTCCCACCTACATCCTGCGCAAGAATAGGAATATTTAGTTGATTAAGTTTAAGAATAACTGCTTCCACATTCCGTTCACCTATACGAAGCATTTGGTTGTCCGAACGAAAGGCAAACATATGAGCACCACCAGCTAATTTCGCTTTTAGGGAATGCTTATTTACTCCCTGCTTTATAAGTAATTCCAATAATAGATCAATTCCCGTATCAGCATATTTCATTCCATTTCTATTCTCTCTTTTTGATGCAGTAGAATCTGGTAACATGATATGAGCTAGTCCTGCTACTTTTAGCTTTAAATCATAAATAACGACTCCAACACAAGACCCTAATCCTGACGTTTTTAAAAGGTGAGGAGCGTTCGCTACTTTTACATCAGCAATTCCAACCTTTACTATCGTTGAAGTTATCATTGATTTTGTACTCCTAACGCTCGGAAGATTTTAGCAAAGGATTCTGGATCAGGAAGCAAGAAAAAATGCCCTTTTACTTGTGTTCCGCCATTTTCCCCTTCTTCAATCATCGTATCAATCATAATGGCGTAATCACTCTCTTGCGATATTTCTACTAGACCTTCCATCAATATAGCGGCAGCCATATCTATGACAAGTGTTGGGACAGTTGGTTGAAGGTTCAGTGTTGTAAAATCGGACAAGGATGATAAATACGATCCAGATAAAATATTACCAACCTCTGACAATGCCGAATAGGCAAGGGGGTTATCCTCCATTAAAGTCGTTTGGAAATGATTATCTCCTGTTAATTGCTGTACGAGTGTATCTGCTTCCTCTGGTGAAAGGATGAAAAACATACTCCCAGGTGCATCACCTTGAATTCGCAAAAATACCGCAACGATCAGTCTTTCCGGCCCACCAACCAAATCTATTAACTCATTAAAATCAACAATCTTAATATACGGGATGGACATATCGATTTTTTTATTTAATAGCTCGGATAAGGCTGTCGCTGCATTTCCTGCACCTATGTTGCCAATTTCTTTTAATACATCAAGATGTATTTGGGTCAACTGATCTAAACGATCCATTATTTTTGGACCTCTTCTGCTTCTATCTTCCCTTGATAGGAATCAGCTGAGAGTACCTTTTCTAAATTCAATATCATGACTAATCTTTTGCCTATTTTCGCAACACCTTCTATATAATCCACATCTACTGTGCCAACTACTTTTGGTGCAGGCTCTATGTCTTCTGATTGTATATCTATGACATCGTAGGCAGCATCTACAATAAGTCCAATGTTGTATTTATCCTGATGAATGATGATAATCCTTGTGCTATCTGTTTGCGGAATACGATCCATGCCAAATCTTTCACGAAGATCAATAATTGGTGTGACAACTCCACGTAGATTAATGACACCTTTTACAAATTTCGCAGTTTTAGGAACTCTCGTTATTTGTTGCATTCGCTCGATTCCACCAATTATTTCAACTGGAAGTGCATATTCTTCCTTATCAAGTTCAATGATGATCGATTTTTTCACTTGCTTTTCTTCCATGACGACACCTCCTAACTAATTAATGTATTCGTATCTACAATCAAGGCTACCTGACCATCGCCTAAAATGGTTGCACCAGAAATCGCAAATACGTCCCCTAGATAATCCCCTAGTGATTTTAAAACAATTTCATGCTGTCCAATAAATTTATTTACAATTAAACCAGCCATTTTCTCCCCTTTGCGAATGATGACAACCGAATAATGCTCCTCTTCGGTTTCTCCAGCTGGTATTTCAAACACATTTTTCAAGGAAACTAATGGTACTACCTTTCCTCTAAAGTCAATGACTTCTTTATTATGGGCATTCAGAATATCGTTCTTGTGAATGATTGCTGTTTCAATAATAGATGAAAGTGGTATGGCATATTTTTCTTCTTCCACTTCAACGAGCAACACAGAAATTATGGATAAAGTTAGTGGCAATTGAATCGAAAATAATGACCCTTTTCCTTCTTCAGATTCAATGGTTAAAGTTCCACCAAGTGATTCAATAGTATTCCTTACAACATCTAATCCAACACCTCGTCCAGAAATGTCTGAAATCTTATCAGCCGTAGAAAAACCACTTGACATAATTAATTGATGTACCTGTTGATCAGTCAATGTTTCTGCTTCCTCTGAAGTAATTACCTGATTGGCAATAGCTTTCTCAAGTACCTTCTCTCGATTAATACCCGCACCATCATCTGCTATTTCGATAAAGACATGGTTACCACTGTGATATGCCTTTAATGTCAAATGACCCTCTTCCTGTTTGCCTTTAGCCTTACGCTTTTCAGGAGTTTCGATCCCGTGGTCTAAAGAATTGCGAATTAAATGAACCAAAGGGTCACCAATTTCATCAATAACCGTACGATCTAATTCTGTTTCGGCACCAATTATTTCAAGATTAATCCTTTTACCTAAATCCTTCGACAGCTGTCGAACCATTCTTGGAAATCGATTAAATACTTGCTCTACAGGAACCATTCTCATATTCAAAATGATGTTCTGCAAATCACCAGTTACTCTTGTCATTCTCTCCACCGTTTCGGATAGATCTGGATTCTTTAAGTTTGTAGCGATTTGTTCTAGCTGGCCACGATCAATGACTAATTCCTCAAAAAGGTTCATTAATCCATCTAGACGATCGATATTCACTCGAATTGTTTTGCTCGTAACTGCTTTTTGCGTGTTATTTTTTTCAGACTCTTTTTCTTGTGGCTTGGATGTTTTTGGTTCATCTTTAGCTTTTGGTGGTTCTGATTGGGTTTGAAATGAAAATTCTCGAACAGTTACTTTATCGATTTCCGATACTTTCCTTACTCTTTGTTCAATGTCATTTGCATCGTGTTTTGTAATAAGTAATACATGAAAATCTAAATCAAAATTTTCTTCTTCTAATTCTTGAACAGCCGGTTCTGACTTAATTACCTCACCGACTTGTTCTAACACCTCAAAGATCATATACACTCGAGCAGCTTTTAGTAAACAATTATCATTTAATTTGACGTATACTTCGAAATTCTTAAAGTCCTTCTCTGCTGATTGTTGGAGAACAGCCATTTCAAATTCATCGAGTTTACTGAAATGGACATTATCACTAGTAGTTTGTTCGCTTTCTTCAATTATTTGCACCTCACGATCTGGTGCCTCGTTGTTTTCAATCTGTTGAAGCTGTTTGACAAGCTGTTGTACATCAGAAGAACCATTTCCTCCCTCAGCAATATCGAAAACCATACCTTCTAACTGGTCAACCGCTTGAAATATTACGTCAATCATCGTAGAGTTGACCACTATCTTTTCATTTCTTACAGCATCCAATACATTTTCCATTTTATGTGTCAAATCAGCAATGTCTTGAAAGCCCATCGTAGCAGCCATGCCTTTAAGTGTGTGTGCTGAGCGAAATATTTCGCCAATTGTATTCAAATTAGTAGGTTCCTTTTCTAGAACAAGCAGCTGATCATTTAGGGACTGGATATGTTCTTTACTTTCTTCGATAAAGACTTCTAAATACTCATTATTTTCCAATTTCCTCACCTCTCATATGTTAGACTTTTTCCTGCAAGATTGTGCTTATATCTTGGATATCTAAAACATAATCTACTAAACTAGTTCTTTCGGCGGCTTGTGGCATTCCATAAACAACACAGGTTTCTTTAGATTGGGAAATGGTAATCGTTCTCGGATGCCTCTGTTTCAATTGAACTATACCATTAGATCCATCCTTCCCCATTCCTGTTAGAATAATAGAAAGGGGATGACAATGAGGTAACCTTGCAATCGAACCAAACAAGACATCCACCGAGGGTTGGTGACCATTTACCGGTTCGCGCTTTGACACTTTAGCAATCAATTCCGCCCCATTCCCTATCACCTCAAACTGTTTCCCACCTTCTGCTATGTAGACCTTACCCTTTTCAATTAAATCACCGTTTTCCACTTCTTTTACTTCTACATTGGATAATTTATTCAAGCGATCTGCAAGTGATTTGGTAAAACCTTTTGGCATATGTTGCACAACTACAATTGGTGCCTTAAAATCACTTGGTAAATTGGTGATAATCTCCTGTAATGCTCTCGGACCTCCCGTTGAAGAGCCAATCGCAATGATCGGGTTGACCATAGGGCGATTACGTTTTAGAAATCGGCTTTCTGTATCCAAAGAGACCGATTTTGCTTTCTCTCTTTTTTGAAATGTGGATATGTTAGAAACTACTGCCTGCTCGACTTTACTGATAATCTCTTGTTGAATCTCTTTAATATTCAATGAAATCGAACCAGATGGCTTTGCGATAAAATCAACTGCGCCTAATGACATTGCTTCCATTGTTTTATCTGCACCTATTTTAGTCAAACTGGATAACATAACAACTGGCGTTGGACTCTTCTCCATCATATGAGTTAATGTCGTAATCCCGTCCATAATAGGCATTTCGACATCCATTGTCACTACATCAGGCTTCCACTTTTCTACTTTTTCGAGCGCATCTTCTCCGTTTCTCGCTGTAGAAATCACCTCGATTAGTCTAGATTGATTAATAATATCTGTGATCATCTTTCTCATGAATGCTGAATCATCTACAACTAACGCAGTATATTTTTTCATTCAGTTCTACCTTCCTGTCATTGGCTAAGTTAAAGTCGAGATAAATATTGTTTCAATTCCTTTAGAAAATCTTTACCTTTCCGCTTTTTTCTTGGCGCGATTCCTAAAAATTGGTCAGTGATTTGATCAATGGCCACAGATGCCTTCGATTTTGGGTTCTTCAGTAAAAAGGGATACTGTTCGATAACTGCCGACATCACAACAGGATCATCCGGAACCATACCTAAAGGAAACATATCATACTCAAGAAAACGTTTAATTGCCGTAATCATACGATTCGTTATCATATCTCCTTGTTGCTTATTCATCACCCTATTTAAAATAAGATGGACCTGTGTTTTTTTATACGATAGAATATGTTTCACCATTGAATAAGCATCTGTGATCGACGTTGGTTCAGGTGTCGTTACAACAAGACAGTCATCCACAGCCTTCATATAATGAATCGTTTCTTGTGTTACACCTGCTCCCAAATCAAATATTACATAGTCGTAGTCATTAAGTATTAGTTCTAATTGTCCTAAAAAATGGGCTAATTTCTCCTCACCCAGTTGAAAAATACTTTCTTGTGCATTCCCGCCAGGTATATAGGACAGTGTATTTGGTCCTGATTCTATAATATCATAAATAGACGAATTTTTCTCGAAAATTTTAAGGATAGAATGCTCAGATGATCTTCCAAGTAATATTTCGATATTCCCCATCCCGATATCCAAGTCAAATAATAGTACTTTTTTACCTTTTTTTGAAAGAGAAAGGGAGAAGTTAAGTGCGATATTTGACTTACCTACCCCTCCTTTTCCACTTACAACCGCAATTGTTTTAGCAAGATTTTGATGATGGATTCCTTTCATTTTAGCTCTTAGGTGTGATGCTTGATCTGTATTCATTTAATCACCAACTATAAGTTTTGCAATATGATCAATCGAAGCTTCTTCTATGTCATCCGGTACATCTTGACCTGTTGTTAGGAATGCTATTCCAATGTTGTGTTGCAAAGATAAATTTAGAGCAGCACCATAAGATGTTGTTTCATCCTTTTTTGTGAAAATAATTTGTTTAACAGGAACATGACGAAATTGGTCATAAATTGCCTCGAGATCATTACTTTTTGTTGTTAAAGATAAAACTAGATAAGTATCTACTTCTTCATTTAAATCCATTACATTGCCCAATTCTTCCACATATTTTTCATCCCTGAAATTACGACCAGCTGTATCAACAAAAACGAGATCAAAATCTGAAAATTTTTCTCGTGCTTTGTTGTAGTCCTCGAGATTATATGCAACTTCTATCGGAACATCTAAAATTTTTGAATAGGTTTTCAGCTGTTCGATTGCAGCGATTCGATACGTATCCGTTGTAATAAGCGCCACTTTTTTACGTTCATTAAGAACACTGTGTGCTGCAAGTTTGGCAATGGTCGTTGTTTTCCCAACACCTGTTGGTCCTACAAGATGAACGAATTGATTTTGATAATCTGATTTTCCAAAGCTTCCTTTATTAGCTAATCGATGCTTTATTTCAAATGCTAGCTTTTTCTTCAGTTTCTCCATATCCTCTTCCTGCTCGTTGCTCGTATGGATTGTGTCCACTAGCTCCATTGCTATGTCTTTATTTACTTCTTGATTTTCTAAATGGTTAAGTAGTTCTTGATAAGGTAAAGGAAACGTGTGATCTTGATTTTTTTGTTGAATTAATCGCTTCATATCTTTGATTTCTTTTAATAGATGATCTTGTTTGCCTTCTGCTAATACTGAACTCATAGGCTTTGCAACTACTGGTTTAGATGGAACAGGCTTTTTACGAGGACTATCAATTCCAGCCAGTACTTCTAACTTTCTTTTTTTAAATAGTCCTAAAAAACCCCCCTCATGAATGACCTTAGAATTCAGAATAACGGCATCTTCTCCTAATTCTCGGCGAACTATCTGCATTACTTCTGGCATTGTCGAACCTTTGATTTTTTTTATTTTCATGCTACATTCACCACTCCGATGCTTTTTATTTCCGCTGTTGGCTCGATTTCGTTATAGGAAAGCACAATCACCTGTGGGAAAAATCGATCCAATAATTGCTTCATATACATTCTTATAGTAGGAGAACATAGAATAATAGGATTTTCTTCCTGAAGTGACATAACTTCCACATTTTCAGAAACAGACTGGATAACTTGCTGTTGCGTATCAGGATCCATTGCTAAATAACTTCCATGTTCTGTTTGCTGGATATGTTCTGCGATCACTTTCTCTACCTCACCAGCTACAGTAATAACTTTTAGTTCATTTCTACCTTGTAGCAAATCAGCGGTAATTTGGGCGGAAAGAGATTGTCTAGCATATTCAGTTAGTAAATCTGTATCCTTTGTCATTTTTCCAAAATCCGCTAATGTCTCAAAAATAACAGGTAAGTTCTTAATCGAAACATTTTCTCTCAATAACTTAGCCAATACCTTTTGTACATCTCCAATTGCGAGCGGTTCTGGTGTAACCTCCTCCACTAATATTGGATAACTCTCCTTTAGATGATCGACCAATTGCTTTGTCTCTTGGCGACCAAGAAGTTGGTGAGCATTGCGCTTAATAATTTCCGTAATATGTGTGGAAACGACAGAAGGTGGGTCCACTACTGTATATCCAGACAATTCGGCATCATCCTTTGTTTCTTCTGTAATCCACTTTGCTGGAAGTCCAAAGGCAGGTTCAGTTGTTTCGATTCCATCTAGCTCATCATCCTCAATCCCTGGACTCATTGCTAAGAAATGATCTAGTAACAATTCACCACTTGCCACTTCATTTCCCTTTATTTTTAACCGGTATTCATTTGGGTTTAATTGAATATTGTCTCGTATTCTGACAACAGGGATAACCAGTCCTAGTTCAATAGCAAGTTGCCTTCTAATCATGACAATTCGATCTAGTAAATCCCCACCTTGATTGGAATCTGCCAATGGGATTAAACCATACCCAAATTCAAATTCAATTGGGTCCATGTTAATCAGACCTACAACATTTTCAGGTGCTTTCATTTCTTCAGATTCCGTTTCATCTACCTCTGATTCGGTAACATTCGCTTCTTGTTTAGCTTTTTTAGATATCATATAAGCAGTACCAATTAATACTATCGCAATAAGGGTTGTTAAGAAGGGATTAATTGGTGTCAGTCCTAGTAAGAAAATAGTACCCCCCGCAATATAAAGCAAGTTAGGATAACGTAACAATTGTTGACTAACATCCGCACTCAAATTACCATCAGAGGCTGCTCTTGTTACTACAATACCAGTCGCAGTTGAAATCAATAATGCAGGTATTTGACTGACCAAGCCATCTCCCACTGTTAATCGCATATACACATCGATCGCTTCATTAAAGCTTAATTCTAATTGCATCATACCGATGATTAAACCAAAAATAATATTAATTAGAACAATAATAATACCAGCAATAGCGTCACCTTTGACGAATTTACTCGCACCGTCCATTGCTCCATGAAAATCTGCCTCTTGTTCAATTTTTTCTCTTCGTTCTTTAGCTTGCTGTTCATTAATCATACCGGCATTTAAATCTGCATCTATACTCATCTGTTTTCCTGGCATTGCATCTAATGTAAAACGTGCCGCAACCTCAGATACACGCTCACTACCCTTAGTAATAACTAGAAATTGAATAATAACTAGAATAATAAAAACAACAAATCCTACTAATGGGTTATCACCAATAACAAATGTTCCAAATGTATCCACAACATTTCCTGCATCCGCTTCAGATAAAATGGACCTCGTTGTGGAAACATTTAATCCTAGTCGGAACAATGTTAACAATAATAGCAATGACGGGAATACTGAAAATTGTAAAGTGTCAACCGTATTCATTGAAACAAGGATAACGATTAATGCTAGAGATATATTTGTTAAAATTAATATACTTAATAACCACCCTGGTAATGGTATAACTAACATAATAATGATGAGAATAACACCTAGTAAAACGGAAAAATCTCTAGCTTTCATGTCATACAACTCCTTTAAGCTTACAAAACATAAACATGGTTAAATTTTCTTCTGAACTCGATATACATAGGCAAGTATTTCAGCCACTGCCTGAAAATACGCTTCATCTATTATCTCGCCTATTTCAGTTTGACTATATAATGCTCTTGCTAGAGGACGATTTTCTACCATGACAATCCGGTGATTACTAGCAATCTCTTTAATTTTCATTGCAACAAAATCAACACCTTTAGCAACAACATACGGAGCGTCTGCCTTCGATTCGTCATATTTTAATGCAATCGCATAATGAGTTGGGTTTGTAATAATGACATCTGCTTCAGGAACTTGACTCATCATCCGTTGCATAGCCATCTGCCTTTGTTTTTCCTTTATTTTTGACTTAATTAAAGGATCCCCTTCTATATTTTTGTACTCATCCTTCACATCATCTTTTGACATTTTATTTTGTTTCTCAAAATCGAAACGTTGATAGGCATAATCAAAAACCGATACGATTAATAGACCTATAGCGGCAGCAATCCCCATTTGAATAGTCATACTTCCAAAAAAGGCTAACGCACCATGTACATCCTTATCAACAAGCATTAGCATTTCATCCTTGTTTATCCAGATGATCGCAAAGGTAATAGCCCCAACAACTAAAATCTTTAATAAAGACTTCACTAATTCAACTAGAGCTCGTACGGAAAAAATTCTTTTTGCACCTTGAATTGGATCAATCTTACTTAGCTTCATTTTCAACGGTTCTGTTGTAAACAAAAAGCCAACTTGTAAGAAATTAGAAGCTAATCCTGCCACAATAGCAATAAGTAGAATTGGTGCAATGGTTAAGGCAATCTGCCATCCGAAATCTAAAAAGATTTCAAAAACTTGATCTTCCGTAACTTCTAAATGGATATTTTCCGTGAATGACTTGCTATACATATCTGTCATCATTGTTTTAAAACTATTACCAGTTACAAATAGTACAATAAAAACTAAAAATAATAGAATAGCAGTATTCACATCTTGGCTTTTTGCCACTTGTCCTTTCTTTCTAGCATCTTGACGCTTTTTTGGAGTTGCTTTTTCGGTTTTTTCTCCAGCAAAATACTGCAGATTAAGTTTTAACATTTTGTTAAGCACCTCCAAATAAATGAATCAATCCTTCCATTGTGTCAAGGGTCAAGGAGAACAACTGTTGTACCATGGCAATATAAAAAGGAATAAACATGAACAACACTAGAAAAGATACGAGTATTTTTAAAGGTAATCCAACAACAAATACATTCAATTGAGGGACTGTTCTTGCAATTATTCCTAATGCTACGTCTACAAGAAATAAGCAACCGACAATAGGAATGGATAGTTGAAAAGCAATTAAAAACATTTTACTAAAAGTTAATAAAATAAAATCAAGGTTGCTAAATGAAAAAAATTGATCCAAAGGAATAACTTCAAAACTATATACTAAGCCATTAAGGAGTAAATGGTGACCATCTACTACTAAGATAAAGAGAATGGCGATAGTATAGAAATACTGCCCTATTAACGGACTTTGTGCTCCTGTTTGAGGATCGACGACATTCGCAATTGCAAACCCCATTTGAAAATCGATAAATCCACCAGCTATTTGTATTGCAGCCAAAATGATATATGCGATTAGTCCTAAAAGTAACCCGATGATCGCTTCTTTTATAATAAGCAACACATATTGGTCATCAAAAGCTAGTTCTGGTGTTGGTATAGTATACAGCATGATCCATGCTAAAAAGATTCCCATTCCGATCTTTAAAGGTAAAGGAACATTACGATAAGAGAATACCGGGATGGTAACGAAAAAAGCTATTATTCTAACTAATATTAAGATAAATGCAGGCAGGATATTGATGTCTATTAATTCAAACATAGGCTATCCTACAAACTGATTTAGATTTTGAAATAAATTAGCAGCAAATTCCACCATTGTTGACAGCATCCATGGTCCAAAAATCACTAATCCAACTAAAACCGCAACAATTTTTGGGATAAAGGCTAATGTTTGTTCTTGAATTTGCGTTGTTGCTTGAAAAATACTAACAAGTAGTCCTACTGCCAATGCTAATATTAATAATGGTCCTGTTACCATTAAAATGGTATAAATCCCTTGCTCTGCTAATGATATTACAAATTCACCACTCACTCGTAACTTCCTTTCTTATCATAATGGCAAAAACCCATCCAATAAAGAATGCGTAATTAAGTACCACCCGTCCACTAAAACAAAAAGTAAAATTTTAAATGGTAATGAAATCATTACTGGTGGTAACATCATCATACCCATGGACATCAAAACACTTGCCACTGCCATATCAATTACTAAAAATGGAACAAAGATCATAAATCCCATTTGGAAGGCTGTTTTTAATTCACTAATAGCAAATGCTGGTACAAGTGTTGTAAGTGGTATATCCTCAACCGATTCTGGTTCTTCAATCGATGCATAATTCATAAAAAGAGCCAAATCCTTTTGTCTTGTATGCTTTGCCATAAACTCTTTTACTGGAGCACTAGCATTATCATAGGCTTCTTCCAGTGATATTTCTTCATTGAAAAGGGGCTGCAATGCTTGCTCATTAACCTCCTGAAAGGTTGGGGCCATAATAAAAAAAGTCATAAACAAGGCTAAACCAATCAAAATTTGATTTGGAGGCATTTGCTGAGTCGCCAATGATGTTCTCACAAAGGATAGTACGATAATGATTCTAGTAAAACAGGTCATTAAGATTAGAATGCTCGGTGCTAACGATAATACGGTAAGAAGCAAAAGCAATCTTACAGAAGTTGAAATATTTTGTGGATCCGTACCTGAGAAAACATCAATTAAACTAATTATCATGATGCTTCTTTATCTTTCTCATTTTTTGCAATATTTGCTTTCTTCCTTCTTTCATCGTAGTAAGCTCCTTCTTAAATAATTGACCAAATTCTTTACTAGCTTGACTCTCAACCCTGTTTTGCTTTACACTTTTGTCTTTTATCCATGGCATAAAATCCATCGATTTATTGCCTTCATTCTCATTCTTTTTTAATTGCTCCATTGTCTCCTCATCCGTAATTTCTAATAGTAACTCGATATTGTCGCCTACCCCTATGACATAATATCTATCTCCAATACGGATGGTTTGGAGGGATTTGTTTGCCCCGACAGAAATCCCACCATAGTTCTCTATAATACCTTGCTTTCCTAAATATTTATTTTTATTTTTTAAAAACTTTGAAATGAAGATTATTAAAGCAATGATGACACCAAGCGCTAATACTAGCCTTAATAAACTAATGAAAAAATTTGGTGACTCTACTTCCGCTTGCTCGACTTCAGTAGACTCATTTGTCTTTGTTTCTTGTTTTTCCTTCTCTTGATTTTCCTTTTCTTGATTTTGATTAAAGTATTCCTCCACACTTTGTGAAGCATAGGTAGTGATGGAGGATGTTAAGAAAAGAGCACAGATCAAGATAGAGAGAATAACTCCTTTGCGGTTAATTGTCACCACCTCTTTAACCTATTACTTTCGAAATTGCCTCAATGACACGATCTGCTTGAAATGGCTTTACAATAAAATCTCGTGCACCAGCTTGAATAGCATCTATTACCATTGCTTGCTGTCCCATTGCTGAGCACATAATAATATTTGCCTCACTGTCTTTTCCCTTTATTTCCTTTAATGCCGCAATCCCATCCATCTCAGGCATCGTAATATCCATTGTCACTAAATCTGGTTTTAATTCATCATATTTTTCCACCGCTTCTACGCCATCTTGTGCTTCCCCAACAACTTCGTATCCGTTTTTCGTTAAAATATCTTTAACCATCATTCTCATGAAAGCAGCATCATCTACTATTAATACACGTTTTGACATCTCACTCAATCCTCTCTAAAATCAAATTATTTAAGTTGTTTAATTCGAGCTTCTTTACTCACAATATCTGTTACTCTAACTCCGAAATTCTCATCAATTACGACAACTTCCCCTTGAGCAATTAGTTTATGATTAACTAATATATCTACAGGTTCCCCTGCTAATTTATCTAATTCCAAAATAGACCCAGAGGTAAGTTCAAGTATTTCTTTGACGTTTCGCTTCGTTCTACCAAGCTCTACAGTGACCTGTAATGGTATATCCAGCAATAAATCTAAGTTTCTTCTCTCTTCCTTTGGTAATGGTAAATCTTCAAAGTCTGAGAAGGAGGCTGATTGAACTTCTGCTTTACTATTACTATTTGTCCCCATTTTTCTTGGTTCAGTCGGTTGTTCTACTGTACCTACAGAACTATACGATTGACTATGATTCTCATTTTCTTTTACAGGTTCTTTTCCTTCATCTATCACTTGTTCCTCTTCGGACGCATTCAAAAGACTATCCACCAGCTCTTTACCGAACGAAATTGGCAATAACTGCATAATTTTCGAATCAATTAAATGACCAACCTTTAATTGGAAAGAGACTTTTATCACAACATCATTATCTTCTTTTAAATATTTGTTAGCTTCTTCCTCTGTGACATCCATAATTGATATGGTTGGAGGAGAAATATCTACTTTTTTATGGAAAATAGTGGACATACTCGTCGCCGATGTGCCCATCATTTGATTCATTGCTTCTTGGACTGCGCTTAAGTGTATATCATTTAACTCATTATCTGCGGCCTCTCCCGTACCTCCTAGCATCAAGTCAGCAATCACTGCTGCATCCTTTGATTCGAGCATAAATAAATTAGCTCCACTGAATCCCTCTGTATATCTTACCTCCACACCAACATAAGGTACAGGGAATTCTTCCTCTAATAATCCTTTTTCAATAACCGAAATGGTAGGTGTAGTAATTTCTACTTTCTGATTCAAAAGAGTAGATAATGCGGTAGCAGAGCTACCAAAGGATATATTCCCAATCTCACCTAAAGCATCCTTTTCTAATGAGGAAAGATATTCGTTAGAGGAAGGAGTATTAGTGTCATTAGTATGGTTTGTGTTCTCATCTTGATCATCACTACCATTTAATAGTGCATCGATTTCATCTTGTGATAACATTCCGTCATTCATCATTGAAATCCCCTCCCTTAATCTCTTCTAATATTTGAACAGCAAGTCTATTTTTCTTTTTCCCTGGCTGAACATAAAATTTAGGTACTTTATCTACTTGCAAGACCAGTGGCTGTTCAATGGATTGATTTAAAATGATGGTGTCCTTTGCACTTAAAAACATCAGCTCCTCTACAGATATTGAGCTTTTACCAAGTACGACAGATAGGTCCATTTTTGCCTTCTTAATATTTTTTGTAATTAATTCATATTCTTCTGGCTTTCTTTCCTTCGAACTCTCATTTTGCATCCAATAGTGTACGGATAGTTTAGGAATAATTGGCTCCAATACAACGTGTGGAATACAAATATTGATCATTCCACTACTATCACCAATGGTTGTATCTAATGAAACAACCACAACCGTTTCATTTGGTGATACTAATTGTAAAAATTGTGGATTCACCTCAAAATCCTCGAGGATCGGGTCAATTTCCGTAATTGAACTCCATGCTTCTTGTAAATTATCTAATGCTTTTACAAATAATTGAGACATTAAGGTTGTTTCAATTTCGGTTAAATTCTCTATGTTATTTACGCTTGTCCCTTTTCCACCTAGAATTCGATCAAGCATCGCATAGGCAATGTTTGGATTAAATTCAAAAATGATCCTTCCATCCAATGGGGCAACACTATAAACATTCAGAATCGTCATCGCTGGAATCGATCGAATAAATTCTTCATATGGTATCTGATCAACTGAAGCAACCGATATATCTACATATGTACGTAATTGAGCTGAGAAATAAGTTGATAGTAATCTTGCAAAATTATCATGAATTCTTGAGATGTTTCGAATTTGATCCTTCGAAAACCGTAATGCTCTTTTAAAATCATATACCTTTACTTTTTTATCTTTTTCTTCTTCTTTTAATTGATTAGCATCCATTTCACCAGATGATAATGCAGACAAAAGTGCATCAATTTCACTCTGGGATAATACCTCATCTGCCATTCTTCCACCTCCATTCCGGAGCAATTATTACTGAATAACCTTGCTTGTTATTAAAACATCCGTTATTTTGCCTTCTGTCATCTTTTTACTCATTGCTGCTTGAATATTATCTTCTAATTGCGCAAGATTTTCTCTAAAGTCTTTTTCTGTTAGATCCACTGATTGTTTGATGAATTCATTCTTTACTTGAAATTCACGTTTTGCAATTTCTTCGGCACCAGCTTTACTATCAGTGATGAATTGAAACTGGATAAGAACAAAATTTCCGTCTTTTAAATCCGTTCGCATCTCCTCTGTGGTATAAGAGAACTCTACCATTTGATCAATGGTTAATTCACCACCGGTGTCTTTACTATTTAATAAGAAGTAAAGGGTAATACCACCACCAATAGTAATAAGAATTAATATGATAACTAATGATTTTACAAATTTAGGATTCATCTTCATCACCTATTTCTCTTTGAAGTTGATTCAAGCCAATTAATTGAAAATATTCGGTTACTAGTTTTTTTACTTCTTCCTCTGATTCCTTAACAAAGACTTTTTTTTGATTCACTAGAGTTATGGTGGTATCAGGGAATGATTCAATTCTCTCAATATATAGAGCATTCAATGTTAGTCGGTCATTATTTAATTTCGTTAATGTAATCATGCGTGTAAGAAGGTTAAGGGGTCATCACTTAACCTTCTTCCTCCCTTTTTATCGTTTTAAATTAACTAATTCTTGTAGAATCTCATCAGATGTTGTGATAATTCTAGTGTTTGCCTGGAAGCCACGCTGTGCTGTGATCATTTCCGTGAATTCTTCTGATAAATCAACGTTTGACATTTCCAGTGCTCCTGACACGATAGAGGCTGTTCCTTCATCCTCTGGAGCAAATAAATCCTCTAATCCATTAATATTACCTGTTCCATCATCAGTGAAGGCACCGTCATTGACCGTTGTACGATACATGTTGCCACCTACTTTTTCAAGACCACCAGGGTTAGAAAACTTGGCTAACATTATTTGACCTGCCTCCTGTGTTTGACCATTTTCGTCCACATAAGTCACCGTACCATCACTTTGAAAACTTAGACTTTCCGCATTTTTAGGTATTTGAATTTTAGAGGAAACCACATTTCCATTTTCGTCCGTTGATTGACCAACTAAATATTGACCATTTGCATTTACTAGATAATCGTTAGCATCAAAATACAAGTTACCCGCCCGAGAAAAATAAATATCCGAATCTCCTATATTAATAGTAGTAGCATCTTCCGCGACATCTTGTGCAAAGACAAACATTCCGTCACCTTCTAATTGTAAATCTAAAGGTCGACCTGTCGTTTGTCGGTAACCTTGCGTATGAACATTATCAATAGTTCCTAGTTGGACGCCTGTACCGACCTGAGATGGATTCATCCCCCCTCGAATATTTGTAGGTGCGCTCGCCCCGTTTATCGGTTGACTCATCATATCTTGGAAAACGGTACGTCCCTTTTTAAAACCGACAGTATTGACATTTGCAATGTTGTTCCCCACAACATCTAATTTTGTTTGAAAAGCCTTAAGTCCAGAAATTCCTGAATACATAGATCTTAACATCTCATTCAACTTCCTTTCAGATTAAAGTTTAGTAGCTACTTCATTCAGTCCATAGCTATAAGCCTCCCAGCAAGGGTCCAGCTTAATCAATAAGAATGGTTCCATTAATATTAGTGAAGATTTTATTTTTCATTTCTTCTGTTTCCATTGCAGTTATAACGGTTTGATTATCAGCATTCATGATAAAGGCTGTATTTTGTACTAGAACCAATGAGTCCTTGACTCCTTTTTGCTTTGCTTCTGCTAACTTAATGGTGATTTGATGCCATTGTTCTTCCGTAAGTTGTATTTTCCTTTCCTGCATTCTCTCCCTTGCATGCTTCGTTATCGTCAGTTCATTTGTTTGGTGTAAAAGGTCAGCAAACTTGACCGTTGACTTTTTTGATAAGGATGACTTTGTAGGGATAAGAGCATGATGTAGGGCATGAATTTTATTATCCATTGCTTTGCTCCCCTATTCAGAAGGATTAGTGTCTTCCGTCTTATCTGGTGCCGTATTAGAATGAACATCACTCGTAATACGAAGCACTTCATCTGTATAGATTTTTGTTCCATCTTCAAGTTCTAATACTGCGAAGCCTTGTTGCTCTGAAATGGCCTTAACCTTGCTACTAACAATTTCTTTTGGCTCTGCTATTTGTCCTGTTTCCTCATCAATTTTATAATAGTCAACTTCCTTACCGATTAGATGACTATATTGAATAACAGGAGAGATCGTTTGATTTGCGACTAGCTGTTCTATAGAATTTGACATATTCATCATTTGCTCGAGTGATGAAAATGTCGCCATTTGAGAAATAAATTCCTTATCGTCCATAGGGTTTAAAGGGTCTTGGTTTTGTAATTGTGTCATTAGGATTTTAAGAAATTCATCCTTCCCCAAGCTCGTATTGATCTCCCTCGTTTGTGACTGATTAGATAAATAGTAGCTAGGATCGATTGCACTCATTATATTCACCTACACTTTCGCGTCCATTAATAGTTGATGAAAATCTGTAGCTTCCTCATTTTCTCCACCATGTTCTTCAGAAAAACTGTTTTGCTCGTCCTGACTATTTTCCTCATCATATTGTTCGGCTAGATTCATTTCTTCCGAATGGGCTAATAGATTAGAGCTATCCTGCTTTTCAATCAAAACTTGGTGTGGTGAAAACATATGTCTAAGCTGTTGTAGATTCCCTTCAAGTAAATCCTTTGTTGCTTGTGATGATACGATCATTTTTACTGTCATTTCTCCATTAACTTGGGTTAGCTTTAATGTAATATCACCTAACTGCTCTGGCTGTAATCGTACCATTAGTTGGTTTATACCATTACCTCGTTGCAAAAAGTTACTTTTGACCATTATCTGCTGAAATTGATCTAATAACTGTTTCTGCACCATCTCATTATCGGTATTGGTTTGTTGCGTATAGATAATGTATTGCTGAATTTTTGAATGCACAGGACCTGTAGAGATAATAGGCGAAGTCTGTTTAAGTGAGTTACTTTCACTTTGTGATTCATAGCTTTGGATCGCATGCTTCATCCAGTTTACTAAATCCTGTTGGGTTACTTTTTTATTCCCTCCATAATGCTCCGTTAGAGAGGAACGACTCTGATAATTTTCTATAAGGGAACTCCATACCTTAGCTACTTTGCTCTCTTGTAAATCACTCATGATCGTCTGGATAGCTTGTGGGTTTTGCTTTTGAAAATTGCTCCACTGTTGCAAATAAAGAAACATCTGCTTTTGTTCACGCAAGGTAATAGAACCATTTTCCATTTTATTAAGGAGTTTCTGAATCCCTTCCCATGATGACTGAACTTCCTTTTTATCTAACGTTTGCGCCATAGGCACAAGTGCAGATGAACCTACCACTGTACTAGAATGGTTCGTTATCAGTAGATTTTGAAAAAACTTCTCAGGAGAACGAATATCTTCACTAGTTTCTAAGCTTTTTAAAAGACTTATTAGTTCTTCCAATGCTTCGATCTCTAATAATGGATTTGATGCTTGAATTTCATCAACGAGTTCTTTCACTCTTTTTTGCATTTCTTCATCCAATTCTAGTAGTTGGAATAGGTCTTCCATTAGGATATCTCCTGATTTAAGTACATTTACTAGGTCTTCACTCAATAATTTCTCTCTTATGGAATCCTCCTGGTTAACCACTATATCTGATGACATCTTATCTACACTCAAGTCAGATGTGCTATTCGCTAGTAGTATATTTTTAAATACCGATGCTTCCCCTTGATCTTGCTTCAGAGAAGGTTCCATTGACTTTGGTGCCATGATGGATACATTTGGTGTGATCATTGGTGTCACCTCCTTTCTAATGTGTGTTATTCAACTAGGAACGACTCTGTAAATGAAGCTGCTATTTCTGGATCCATTGCTGCAAGTATTTCACCGCGAACCTCTGCATCCACTTGTTTCAAGATAGAAATAACGATGCTTTTTTCCATTTTTTCTAAAATAGAGGCAGCATTTTTTGGTTTCATCTCACTATATGATGTAGCCACTTCTTTCCATTTCTCATCTGGCTCCTCTATTGCTTCCTCTTCACTTTCTTTCATTTCTTTCGTTAGTCCTGCTACTTCTTCTTCTAATTCCGTAATCGTTTGTTCTTTTGATTCAACCTCTGCTTCTAATCCTTCCACCTGTTGTTGCAACATATTTAGTTCCTCATTCTTTTCGGAAAGCTGACGTTCGTGTAAGGCCTCAAGGTCTGTCGTTACCCTTTCTTCCAAGAAAGGGATTTTGTTTAAGGCTTCTTTTGTTTTTCCGACCACATCTACACCCATGATATTTAGAATGATTAGTGCAACAATTAGAGCAAATAATAATGGAACAATGATAACGATTAGCCACTGAAAAAACCCTGGTTTTTTTTCTTTTTTGTCACGATTGGGATTGGTAGCCATTTCTTCACCTACCCTTATTGATCAAATACTTTCTCATAGATATTTCATCCATTTGAATAGCTTCCTGTCTTTTCTCGCTTTCGACCCTTGTGATTTCTTTTTTATGGATCAATTTCTCAATCTTTTTCAGTTCTTGAAATTGGTTCGATAAATTCTGCTGAAAATATTGCATTTTATCCCTCGCGTTTGCAACTTGCTTTTGTAGCTCAAGGATGGAAGGTGTTAAATAATTTAAATAATCATTATAGGACTGAAGCATTTCTGCACTTGTCCCTGTCGTTAGGGATTGTGTGTACTTGTCTTCAATGGTTTCTTTTCTTTTTAATAAATCAAAAAGTTTTTGAGCTTTTATTTCAAAGTCATTGACTGCTTGCTCATAAATCATTTGTGCTTGATTTTTTTCGTTGTCTCTTATTTTTCTTATTTTTTCAAGTCCAACTGTATTTCTCAAAAGCTATTCCCTCCTGAAGCTAAAGCCTTCAATTGCTTAAGGGCATCTTCCCTGTCAATATTTTCTTCCATCCGCTGTTTAAGAAACTCTACTATTTTGGGCTGTAATTGAATTGCTTCATCTACTAGTTGATTGGAGCCTTTTTTATAAGCACCGATCTGAATTAATTCTTCATTGTCCTCATAGGTAGCAAGCACTGATCGGATTTTTTGTACATGTTTTAACACATCAGGATCAATGATCTCATTCATCACACGACTTACAGACTGTAAAATGTTAATGGCCGGAAATTGTCCTTTTCCTGCTAGCTTCCGATCTAGGATAAAATGCCCATCCAAAATCCCTCTTGTCGTATCAGCAATTGGCTCATTGAAATCATCTCCGTCTACCAAAACTGTATAAAATGCTGTGATGGTACCTTTATCACTCGTGCCTGTTCGCTCTAGCAAAGAAGGAAGTAATGCAAAGACTGATGGTGTATATCCTTTCGTTGTCGGAGGCTCTCCAATAGCAAGCCCAATCTCTCTTTGGGCCATTGCTACCCTTGTCACAGAATCCATCATTAAGTTTACTTGATATCCTAAATCTCGGAAATACTCACTTATCGAAGTTGCTGTGTAAGCACCTTTTATTCGCATTAATGCAGATTGATCGGAAGTTGCCACAACAACAATGGATTTTTTCAATCCTTCCTCACCTAGATCCTTCTCAATAAATTCATTAACCTCTCGACCACGTTCACCAATTAATGCAATCACATTCAGATCGGCCTCACTATTACGTGCAATCATCCCCATTAAGGTACTTTTACCTACTCCGCTTCCAGCAAAAATACCAATTCTCTGACCTTTACCAACCGTAAGCATTGTATCAATTGCCTTGACCCCTACTTCAATAGGCTCACTAATCCGGGGTCTACTCAAAGGGTTAGGTGGTGCTTGTTCTGTTGGATAATCGATGAGGCCTTTTGGTAATTTTGTCCCATCTAATTGATTTCCAGTCGAGTCAATTACCTTCCCAATTAAAGATCTTCCCACTTTAATGGAGAGAGATTGCTTTGTTGCTTCTACTAAGCAACCTGAAGAAATATTACTAACTGCCGAATATGGCATTAAAAGCACCTTTTCTTCATCAAATCCAATTACCTCTGCCGTAATTTTTTCTGAGCTTTTATCTGTATGAATGTAACAGACTTCGCCGATTCTTGCTTTAGGCCCGCGTGACTCAATTAGTAGTCCTACAACCCGTTCTACCTTTCCAAAACGTTTATAGGAATCAATTTGTTCAATTTCATCAAGGATTGCTTGGATGTTCACGGCTAATCTCCTCCACTACATTAAAAAGCCTATTTCTTATTTCATTTAATTGAGTCGTGATAGATGCATCAATCCTACCATAAGGTGTCTCTATGATTACTTGTCCTTTTTGAAGCTCTGGATCTGTGAAAATAATTAACTCTGCTTGTTGATTCGTAATCGCAACTAATTCATCCTTACTATCCAGAAGGAGTGAATAATCCTTATCGTGAACATAAACCTTTATAACCGGCTGTTCTTTCACCATCTCGATGACTTTATGTACAATATTCAGGAAAGAATGACTATTTTCTGTTAAGGTCTGATTCATTATTTTCTCTGCAACAGTCATCGAAATTTGTAATATTTTCTCATCACTTTGAGACAGTATATTATCGGCATCGATTTGTGCCTGCATAATGATTTGGTTCGCATGATCTATCAGATTACGATATTGTTGAATGCTATCTGTTTCCCCTTTTTCGAAGCCTTTTTTATAACCTTCCTGCTGTGCTTCTTCTATATAACGAGTTCTTAATTCCTTCCACTCTTCTTTTTGTCTAGCTATCTCTCGTTCAGTACTAGCAAATTTATCGTTTATCTCTCTTTCTTTTTTTTCTATTTCTTCCATGCGGGATTGTAAATCTTTCTCTAATGTATCTGTGTTTGAAGTATCCTTCTTAACAGAAGTTTGGATTTTCTTAATATTAATTTTTTTTATAGGGAGAGCTAGTTCGTCTTGATTAGACAATAATATCATCCCCTCCACCTCTTGCAATGACAATTTCTCCAACTTCTTCTAATCTTCTAACAACAGAAACAATACGGGATTGAGCTTCCTCCACATCACGTAGTCTAACTGGACCCATGAATTCCATCTCTTCTTTAAATGTTTCTGCCATCCTTGTAGACATATTGTGGAACATGATTTCTTTAACTTCATCACTAGATACTTTAAGTGAAAGACGCAAGTCATCATTGTCGACCTCACGAATAACACGTTGAATTGCTCGATTGTCCAAGGTAACAATGTCCTCAAATACAAACATACGTTTCTTGATTTCTTCTGCGAGTTCTGGATCGTCTATTTCTAAAGCATCGAGAATTGTTCGTTCCGTGCTCCTATCTACTCCATTTAGAACCTCCACAACAGCTTGAATCCCACCTGTTTGTGTATAATCTTGTGTCACAGTAGTAGACAATTTTCGTTCCAATATTTGTTCAACCTCGGAAATGATTTCAGGTGAAGTAGAATCCATAAGTGCAATCCTCTTCGCGATACTTGCCTGTAACTCTGTAGGCAAATCTGACAAAATTTGTGCTGCCTGCTCCGAATCTAAGTAAGATAGAACTAGGGCTATTGTTTGTGGGTGTTCATTTTGAATAAAATTGATGATTTGCGATGGTTCTGCCTTTCTCGCAAAATCAAATGGCTTCACCTGTAACGAGGAGGTTAGTCGATTTAGAATATCGGTTGCCTTCTCTTCACCTAATGCTTTTTCTAATACAGTTTTGGCATAGCCAATCCCACCCTGTGAAATATAATCTTGAGCCATAGCTATTTCTTGAAATTCTGCTAATATATCATCTTTTTGTGCTGTGTCTACCTTCTTGACGGAAGAAATCTCAAGAGTTAGTCTTTCAATTTCTTCAGGTGTTAAATATTTATATACTTGAGCTGAGACATCAGGTCCTAGAGAGATTAACAAAATAGCAGCTTTTTGTTTACCAGTAAGTGCTTGTTTTCGTTTCGCCATTTACATTAACCCCCTTCTTAATCCTCTGAAATCCAACTGCGAAGTAATTTAGCAAATTCCTCTGGTTTATCCTGAGCATATTTTTCTAATTGTTTTCTTCTTTTCGAGCTATCAGAATTATCCTCTTGCATAAGTGGAGGTAGCTCTTCATGGAACACTTCTTCTGTTTCGATTTCTTCAATTTCTTCTTCTGGTGTTGGTTTTCTTCTTAACAACCAAATTAGCAGGATAATCACCGCCAATAGTACACCACCAACGATATAGACCCAAATCGGAATAGATGGTACCGTAGTTTGTTCTAATGATTGATCTGTTCCACTAAATGGTTGGAATACGATAGAAACGGCTTCTTCTGGTGTTACTTCTTCATATGTTTGGTCTACCGTCGTGGAAATCATTGAGTTTAATATAGAAGCAACACTATCTTCTACTGCCTGTTGTTCGGTTGCACTTAACTGTTCTACTTCTCCATTTTCTCCGATCCTGGTGTTATCTATCGCTACTTGTATTCCTAAATCTCGAATTTTATAGGGACTTTCTACTATATCTCGTTGAATTCTATTAAACTCATTGTTAACAGATTCCTTTACCATTTCATAATCCCCAACTTGTCCTTCTGTACCCGCGGGGTAGTTGGCAATCTCCCCCTCTTCTACCCCAACTGCACCTTCCTCAGGCTGAGCACCAGTAAATGATTCTGTAATGGTCTCAATACTAACTGGAAGTGTATCGTTCTCCTCATCGACCGGTTCAACTAATTGCTCCACTCTTTTTTCTTGGGTAAAATCGATATCTGTTGTCACTGAAATGGCGACCTTATTCATACCGATCATCATCCCAAGCATTTTTTGTACCCTTTTTTCGATGTCTCGTTCGATATCATTTTTCATTTCCAGTTGATTAGTAAATGAGCTTCCTTCCGTTGCATAATTTTGACTATTTAGATCGTAATATTCAAAATTTTGATCCATGATGACAATATTCTCAGTTGGTAGATTTGGTACAGATTTAGAAACAAGGTGATACAGGGTATTAATTTGACTTGGTTCAAATTGATACCCCGGCTCTGACTGAATGACAATAGATGCGGATGCCTCTTGTTGCTGATCACTGACAAAAACAGGATCCTTCGGGACATTGATCATTACTTCTGCACTTTTAATTCCATTAACTTGTGAAATTAAATTCGCTATCTCTGTTTGCATGGCATCTAGTTTCATTACATCGAATTCATTATCTGTCACTCCCCATGAGCTGTTTTCAGCAAAAAAGGAATAATCGATACTACCACTATCAGGAATTCCCTGTGCGGCAAGATCAACGAGTAAAGATTCTGCCTGTTCCTCAGGTACTTCAATCGTTGTACCAGCTTCCGTTAGTTCGTAAGGAATAGATCTTGCATCTAACTCTTCCTTAATTTGACCTACTTCTTGAAGAGACAATTCATTATATAAAGGTACAAGCTTATCGGAAGTTGATAGAAAACTGATTACCAAAAGTAATATGATAATAAAACCGAGTCCACCAAAAAGCACACCTTTCTGCCACTTTGCCATGGACTTATAATATTCTTTGAATTTTAAACTATATTGCTTCAATTTCTCGTTCATTTTTTGCCCCCAGAAACTAGTTACTTACATCATTTATGTAGATTAAACCTGCATTCTCATTACTTCATTGTAGGCATCGATAACTTTCCTTTGGACTTCAACTCCTGTTTGCAGTACGATACTAGCTTTTTGAGCAGTAATCATAACATCATGCAAATCGTCAATTTGGCCTTTGGCTAATGCTTCTGTTTTTACATCTGATTCATTTTGAGCTTTATTGATTTGTTCAATGGCATTTTTTAAACTATTAGAAAATTGCTGCTGTGCTTCACCTACAGAAATGGAACTGCTCTGATTGGATTGATTAGTTTGATTCATATTTGAGACATGATTAATATTTAAAAAAGTGTTAGTTACCAAAACTTATCCCTCCCCTGCTATTACCTACCTATTTCCAATGCTTTCATCAGCATGGTTTTGGATGCATTTAATGCTGTGACATTAGCCTCATAAGATCTTGTGGCACTCATCATATCGACCATTTCTTTAAGTGGATCGACATTAGGCATTTCTACATAACCCTCTTCATTCGCATCAGGGTGATTCGGATTATAAACTAATTTAAAAGGCTCTGTTTCATCCTCCGTAATTTCCGTCACTCTAACACCACTTCCCCGGGTTGATTGACTGTTTCTAGCGGATTGGAGAAGTGTAGAGAATCCTTCCCCTCTTTGCTGAAATACGGTCATTTTTCTCTGGTATGGTTCATATTCACCATTTTCATTGACTGTTGCACGAGTAGTATCCATATTTGCAATATTTGAAGAAATGACATCCATTCTTAGTCTCTGTGCTGTCAAGCCACTCCCACTTGTATTAATAGAATGAAAGATCGACATAATTACCTTCCTCCCCTTATAACTGTTTGTAAACTATTAAACTTCCCATTCATACGGTCTACCAATGCCTGATAATAGATTTGATTTTTAGCTAATTCCGTCATTTCTTTATCTATATCAACATTATTGCCATTATGGTTATAAGTTGTGGAACGATTAGTTGTAATTGTATAAGGTTGTGCTTCTTCTGATCCAAAAGAAATATGTCGCTCGTTTGTTTGAGTGGGTGAAAAATCACCTTCTAAAGTCTTATTTAGGACATTTTTAAAATTCACATTTTTTGCTTTGTAGTTAGGTGTATCTGCATTAGAAATATTATTAGCTATTGTACTATTTTTCATAGAGGCATAATCTAAAGAATTTTCTAGGGAATTTATCGTATTTCCGAAAAAAGACATGCTAATTTCCTCCTTATTTCTCTAAAAACCGACATAAAAATAATGCGCCTATCGAATATTGTAAGATAAATATTACCTATTGTCTATGACAAATTGTAATATTTTTGTTAAAGTTTGATTTATTTTTACATTTTAGTCTTTAAGGCTTAATTTATATAGGTATATAATACCATTATTGTAGGCTTTTAATCAGGAATTTGTCAAAAAAAAAAGAAAACTGCCTAGGAGCAGATTTCTTTTTCTGTATGAAAGCGTGAAATTTTAACTAGAATATATTGAATCCTTAGATTTTTCTTATAATTTGAGTTCCTTTAGGAAATAATCATTTAGTACCTTAATGTAGGTCCCTTTCATCCCAAGAGACCTAGATTCGATGACACCAGCACTTTCAAGCTTTCTTAATGCATTTACGATAACAGATCTTGTAATGCCAACCCGATCTGCAATCTTGCTAGCTACTAACAATCCTTCCTTACCATCAAGCTCTCGAAATATATGTGAAATAGCTTCTGATTCACTATAGGAGAGCGAATTAATCGCCATTTGCACAATAGCAGTCCTTCTGGCTTCTAATTCTATTTGCTCTGTTTTCTCATGGAGAATCTCCATCCCAACTACTGTCGCGCCGTTTTCCGCTAAAATTAGATCATCCTCATTAAAGCTATCAGATAAACGACTAAGAATTAAAGTTCCTAGTCTTTCTCCACCACCTATAATTGGTACTATAGTCGTTAGCCCAGTTCTAAAAAGCTCTTTATTCTCAACAGGAAAAGCTGTATATTCACTGTTAATATCTAAATTAGTCGTGGTTGAAGTAATATGAAATAAATTTTCCGTATATTCTACTGGAAATTGTCTCTCCTCTAGCATTTTCTTCATACGTTCATTTTCGATTTGTTGATTAATGGAAAATCCTAAAAGCTTACCTTTACGACTAACGATAAATATGTTTGCATCAATTACATCTCGTAATGTATTTGACATTTCTGTAAAATCAACTGATTTTCCCCTCGTCTTCTGAAGCATCGCATTTATTTCCCTTGTTTTATCTAATAATTTCATTTATTGCACCTTCCATCTATAAAATAAATTCGCTTAAGTCTTTATTTTTCGCAATAGATTTAAGTTTCTCATTGACATAATTTTCAGTAATTTGTATATTGCCAATCCCAATCTCTGAAGCTTCAAAAGATAGTTCTTCCAGTAATTTCTCTAGGATAGTATGCAACCTTCTTGCACCAATATTATCTGTCTCTTGATTCACCTCATATGCGATTTCTGCTATTCGAGTAATCGCCTTTTGGTCAAATTCTATGGTAATTCCTTCCGTTTCTAACAGTGCCTTATATTGCTTTAATAACGCATTAGAAGGTTCTATCAATATTCGTTCGAAATCTTCTACTGCCAATTTCTCAAATTCTACACGAATGGGAAACCTTCCTTGAAGTTCTGGAATTAAATCCGATGGCTTTGCCATATGAAACGCCCCTGCTGCAATAAACAACATATGATCCGTTTTTACTGGTCCATATTTCGTTACAATGGAGGATCCTTCGACAATTGGTAAGATATCTCGTTGGACACCTTCTCTAGAAACGGTGGCGGATTGCTCTTGCTTGACAGCAATTTTATCCACTTCATCGATAAATATAATACCTGTCTGTTCCGCTCGCTCGATTGCTTTTTGTGTCACTTCATCCATATCGATTAACTTTTGTGCTTCTTGCTGTGTTAATATTTTTCTTGCTTCCTTTACTTTCAATTTTCGTTTCTTCTTTTTCTTTGGCATGAATTGACCTAATGCATCTTGCATATTCATTCCCATTTGTTCCATTCCCGATCCTTGTAGCATATCAAACATAGATGGCGTTTGTTCCTCTACCTCTATTGAAACGATATTATCTTCAAGTTCTCCTAGATCCAATAGGCTTTTCATTTGTTGTTTTTTTTGTTTCATCGTTTCCGCTTGTTCACTTGATTCCTCTTCTGTATCATTAGATTTTTGTTGATTGGGGTTTAAGAACATTTCAAATGGATTTTTCGAATGATTTGTCTTTCTTTTATCTGGTACTAATAATTTTACAAGTTGCTTATTCGCCTCCTCCTCTGCTTTTCCCTTTACGAGCTCCATTTCTTCTTCTTTAACCATTCGTACGGATGTTTCAACTAGATCCCTAATCATCGATTCGACATCCCGTCCAACATAACCAACTTCCGTATATTTTGTTGCTTCCACTTTAACAAAAGGGGCTCCAACTAATTTAGCTAATCTTCTAGCTACTTCCGTTTTTCCTACCCCGGTTGGACCGATCATTAAAATATTCTTTGGAACGATTTCATTTCTTAGCTCTTCTGTTAATTGCATTCTTCGATATCGATTTCTTAAGGCAACAGCAACAGCCTTTTTTGCACTTTCTTGGCCAATGATATAGGCATTTAATTTTTCCACGATTTGTTTAGGTGTTAAATTTATTGACATGATTCTCCTCCTTAAAGCTCTTCTAAAACTAATTGATCATTGGTAAATACACATATTTCTCCAGCAGTCTCTAAGGAAGCCTTTGCGATTTCTTTTGCACTGAGGTGGGAAGCATGCTTCTTCAATGCTCTTCCTGCACTTAGTGCATAATTACCACCTGAGCCTATCGCTAGTATTCCATCATCTGGTTCAATCACTTCACCTGTACCTGAAACGAGTAAAAGCTCCTTCTCATTCATTACGATTAACATGGCTTCTAATTTCCGTAAATATTTATCATTACGCCAATCTTTGGCTAATTCAACAGCAGCTCTTGATAAGTTACCATCATAACTCTCTAATTTTGCTTCAAAGCTTTCAAATAAAGTAAACGCATCTGCAACAGATCCAGCAAATCCTGCTAAAACTCTTCCTTTAAATATTCTTCTCACCTTTTTAGCCGTGTGTTTCATTACAACTTGATTCCCAAGTGTTACCTGGCCGTCTCCACACATTGCTGCTTTACCATTGTGCTGTATAGCAAAGATAGTTGTTGCATGTAATTGATTCAGTTCATTCATCACGATACCTCCTATTTATTACTATTTTTTGCTCTCGGATGTGCCGATTGATAGATACTTGTTAATCTATCCTTTGTAACATGCGTATATATCTGTGTTGAAGATAAATTTGAATGGCCTAATAATTCTTGAACTGCCCTAAGATCTGCCCCATTGTTTAGCATGTGTGTAGCAAATGTATGACGTAATTTATGGGGGTGTAAGTGGATGGTAAGCCCAGCCTTTTTTACCATTTTACTTAGAATTAATCGCATTCCTCTTACAGTAAGTGGGCTTCCTTTTGCATTTAAAAACACAAAATTACTTGGAATGCTTTTACTTCCCATTAGCTGGTTACGTCCATCATTTATGTAGGTTTTTAAAGCATCTTCTGCAAACTCACCAAAAGGGATATATCTTTCTTTATCCCCTTTTCCTAATACTAAAATCGTCTTTAAGCTAAAATCAATATTTTCTATTTTTAAACTGGCGCATTCACTTACACGAATTCCGGTCGCATATAACAATTCTAATAACGCGGCATCTCTTTGTCCTAATGCTGTCGTACGATCAATAGTAGAAAATATGGTGTCGAGCTCTTCTTGGAATAAGAAACCAGGAATTGGCTTAGAGTTTTTAGGTAGGGTTATATGCTGAAAAGGGTTTGAATCGACAACCGCTTCCCTTACAAGAAGCTTATAAAAACTTCTAAGTGTCGATATATGTCTAGTGACGGAGCGCTTGGAAAGACCACTTTCGTATAACTGAGACAAATAATTTCTCACGATGTTGTGATCCACCTCTTGTAGTCTAGTCATGTTCTCTTTGTACATAAATTGAAAAAAATGTTCTACATCCTTTTGATATGTTTGAATCGTGGTCTTCGCAGCATTCTTTTCTATTTGTAAGTAATCTAAATAAAGTAACCATTCCTTCGTAAAGGGTTCCATTTTTCACCTCTAATAAGCGATAAAATCTTATCATAATCCTAAGTGTATCGCAAGTTCGTTAACCAATTTGTCAAATCTTTAACCTTTATACTATTCTATTCCCATCAAGTTAAATCATAAAACGATAATTATATTATTACCGTGTCCATTCCATTGTATCACCTATTTCTTGTCTAGACCAATCAAAAAGGTACCTCCCTAAAATATAAAGGCGAAGAACAAAAGCGCTAGGCGCCTGTTTAAAACGTAGCGACTGGTGCAAACCAACTGAGATAAAGGAATCATGCCCCCTTCATAGGGGTATGCCGACGCCTTAACGCATAGTCCGTATTTAGTCAGCTTTCATTCAGCTTTAAAACTGGCCCATTGCGCTTTTCCTTATCTATTGAGTCATATTTTTATGCTTACTTACCTTAAAAAAACAAAAACTTGCTATCAGTATTAGATAGCAAGTTCAAACTGTTTAGCTCTGTGCCTCTTCTTTATAATCACAATGAGGACATTGTACTTGTGCCGTTTTTTTACTTTTCTTCTCGACGAGCATCGTATGACATTTTGGACAATTTCGTCCAATAGGTTTATCCCATGAGATGAAATCACATTCCGGATAATTATCGCATCCATAAAAGGCTCTTTTCCGTTTTGTTTTTCGTTCTACAATATTTCCATCCTTACATTTAGGACACTTTACTCCGATCTCTTTTAATATCGGTTTTGTATTTCGACAGTCAGGAAAATTAGAGCAGGCAAGAAATTTGCCATATCTCCCCATTTTGTAGACCATTTCATGTCCGCATTTTTCACAATTAATTCCTGCAGGTTCGTCTTTAATTTCAACCTTTTCCATTTCTTCTTCAGCTTTGGAAAGGCGTTGACTAAACCCTTGGTAAAACTGATCAATAATTCTTATCCATTCCGTTTTCCCTTCTTCAATCGCATCCAAGTCATCTTCCATTTTGACTGTAAAAGCGACATCGATAATCTCAGGGAAAAACTCTTCCATTAAAGAACTTACGATTTCTCCCAACTCAGTTGGAACAAATCGACGATTGTCTAACGCTACATAGCCTCGTCTCTGAATGGTGTCCAGTGTAGGGGCATAGGTTGAAGGTCGTCCAATTCCCTTTTCCTCCATTGTCTTAACAAGTCTCGCCTCTGTATATCTCGGAGGAGGTTGAGTAAAATGCTGACTAGGTTCCATTTTTTCCGATTTTACTTTAATTCCTTCTTCTATTTCTGGTAGCCACTTCTCTTGTTTATTTTCCTGATCATCACTACCCTCAATATAAACCTTCATAAAGCCTTTAAATTTAACTTTCGATCCTGTAGCACGAAATTCTATTCCTTCATTTAGCAAATGAACAGTCATTGTATCCATAACAGCAGGGGCCATTTGACTAGCAATAAATCGTTCCCAAATTAGTTTGTACAGTTTAAGCTGATCTCCTGATAGTACATTTTTTAATGACTGTGGATCACGAAAGCTATTTGTCGGTCGAATTGCCTCGTGCGCATCCTGTACGCCTTCACTTTTCTTAGCTTGTTTGTTAGAGCCTATATAGGATTTCCCATACTTTTGATCAACAAAATCTCTCGCTTGGTTTTGTGCAGTGGTTGAGATTCTCGTAGAATCGGTACGCATATAGGTAATAAGTCCGGTGATTCCACCTTCTTTTTTACCCAAATCTATTCCTTCATACAATTGCTGTGCAATCATCATTGTTTTTCGAGCTCTGAAATTCAATTTTCTAGCTGCTTCCTGTTGAAGGGAGGATGTAGTAAATGCTGGTGAAGGATTTCGTCTTCTTTCTTTTTTATTAACTTTATCTACTAAAAAGTAGTCACCCTTCAATTTTGCTAAAATTTTATCTACATCTTCTTTTGTTTTTAATTCTACTTTTTTCCCATTAGAACCATAGAAATTGCCTTCAAATTGTTGGCCATCCTTAGAAAAGAGAGACTGGATACTCCAATATTCCTCCGGCTTGAAATTCTTTATTTCATTTTCTCGGTCGATAATCATCTTAACAGCAACTGATTGCACTCTTCCTGCACTAAGCCCTTTTTTGACCTTTTGCCATAATAGCGGGCTGATATTGTAACCAACTAAACGATCTAATATTCTTCTGGCTTGTTGTGCATCGACTAGATCCATATTAATTTTTCTCGGATGCTTAAAGGAATCTTTAACTGCATCCTTAGTAATTTCATTAAACACCACTCGGCAATCTGAATGTATATCAATGTCTAAGCTATGAGCTAAATGCCATGCAATAGCTTCTCCCTCGCGGTCGGGGTCGGCTGCTAGAAAAACTTTATCTGCTTTTTTGGCAGCTGTTTTTAGTTCTTTTAAAACCGGACCTTTTCCTCTAATGGTAATATACTTTGGTTCAAAATTGTTTTCGACATCTACCCCTGTTTGACTTTTAGGTAAATCTCGAATGTGCCCCATCGATGCTTTTACTTTATATCTTTTACCTAAATATCTTTCAATTGTTTTAGCTTTAGCAGGTGATTCGACGATTACTAGATATTGTGCCATAAATTCTAACCCTCCCAAGAGGTTACTTCCTATTAAATAGTACATTATCGAAATTTCAAATTTTATTCAACTATTTCTCTTTTAATGAATAAGATAAATCTTCCCTATTATTAAATACTTTTGTATGATTTGTCAAATAATGAATAAAAAATATCCTTCAGTAATTAAATGTAAAAAAACTCCTTTTATTTAGTCATTTACCCATTTAGCTACCGCTTAGATACTAGTTAAGATTGTGGTGAATGGTTTAATATTTCGATCCATTTAACTTTTTGATCATGCCATTCCTCGATTATTTCTTGTCCTGTAAGCACTGATTTTGCACCGTCCTTGATTAATTGATTACACCCTCTGCTAGTTGGGCATAAAACAGAACCAGGTACTGCAAAAACTTCTCTCCCTTGTTCTAATGCTTGGTCAACAGTTATCAATGAACCACTCTTTTCTTTTGCTTCTATCACTAAAGTACCAAACGTTAATCCACTTATGATGCGATTTCTTTCGGGAAAATGGTATTTTTGAGGTGTTTTATATGGAGGATATTCAGAAATGACGAGATTATGCCTGGATAGGTTTTGATACATTTCCACATGCTGTTTAGGATAGACATGACGGAAACCACTACCAAGCACCGCAATTGTAGGAGAATCGTATTTCATGGCTAATTCATGCACATAACCATCAATACCAAGGGCCATTCCGCTTACCAATAGCCATTTTTCATTAATTAAAGGCTTCAATAATGTTTGCATAATGGTTTTTGCAGCATCAGAGGGATAGCGTGTACCTACAATACTGATATTCGGTTGATGTGTCAATATATCTATATTTCCTTTTAAGTATAAGCTAAGAGGAGGATCTGGGATAAAGCGGAGCTGTGGTGGATAATTCTTATCAAAAATGGTAATAGCTTGATATTGTTGTAGGTCTTGTAGAATTTCTTTTTGTAACGAGGTCTGATGTAATCCTTGATAAAGTGCTTCTGCTCTTTGCGGATCTACACGAAGGATATCTCGCAAATCTTTCAAATTGTAATCATATATGTTTTGAAGATGAGGGTCTGACTTTAACAGTTTCCAAATAATTGGTCTCGTAACCCCTCTAATTTGTTTTAAATGTAGGAGTCTTAAGCTTTTTTTATCCATCTATTCACGTCCTTTGATTTAAATAAGGAAGAGATAAGGGAAGCTATCTCTTCCTAGTAAACATTAATGTGTCTTACATTTGTCATAGAGTCCTTTTTCTTTGAGGACTTTAATGAGTGTTTCACCCATCACAGATGGTGTTTCTGCCACTTGGATACCACAGCTGTTCATTACTTTAATTTTCTCTTCAGCGGTTCCTTTACCTCCAGAAATGATCGCACCTGCATGCCCCATTCGCTTACCTGGAGGTGCCGTACGTCCACCAATAAAGCCAACAACAGGTTTGGTCATATTAGCTTTTACCCATTCTGCTGCTTCTTCCTCCGCTGTTCCTACAATTTCACCAATCATCATAACCGCTTCTGTTTCGGGATCATCATTAAACGCCTTTAAAACATCAATAAAATCTGTTCCGTTTACAGGGTCCCCACCAATACCAACAGCTGTTGATTGGCCAAATCCTTCTTCTGATAATTGATGAACTGCTTCATACGTCAATGTTCCTGAACGGGAAACAACTCCGATATGACCTTTTTTGTGAATATACCCAGGCATAATACCTATTTTACATTCTTCTGGAGTAATAACACCAGGACAATTCGGACCTACTAATCTCGTTTTCTTTCCTTCCATATAGCGCTTAACTTTGACCATATCCATAACAGGAATATGCTCCGTAATACAAATAACCAAATCAAGCTCTGCATCTACTGCTTCCATGATAGCATCTGCTGCAAATGGCGCAGGCACGTAAATAACTGATGCATTCGCTCCTGTCTCTTTAACCGCATCTTCTACTGTATTGAATACAGGTACACCTTCTACTTCTTGCCCACCTTTTTTTGGTGTTACACCAGCGACAATTTTCGTTCCATATTCTAGCATTTGTTTAGTATGGAAAAGTGCAGTTGATCCAGTAATACCTTGAACAAGCACTTTTGTATCTTTGTTAATAAAAACACTCATGTAATGGTTCCTCCTTATTCACTTTCTAGGAATTTATAAAATTCTGGACTGTGATAACCTATAGAGCTATGAAGATCAGCACGCTCCTCTGCGCTTCTTCCTTAAAACAACTCTATTAAGCTTGGTTTACTAATGAGACAATTTTTTCGGCACCATCAGCCATTGACTCTGCTGGTGTAATGTTTAAACCAGATTCAGCCAGAATTTTCTTTCCAGCATCGACATTAGTACCCTCAAGACGGACAACGAGTGGAATCTTCAAGCCCACTTCTTTCGTAGCTTGGACTACCCCTTCTGCAATGACATCACATTTCATAATACCACCGAAAATATTAACAAAAATGCCCTTTACATTTTTATCCGATAAGATAATCTTAAAGGCTTCTGTTACCTTTTCTGCTGTCGCACCGCCCCCAACATCTAAGAAGTTGGCTGGATCACCATTGTAGTGTTTGATAATATCCATTGTGGCCATGGCAAGTCCTGCTCCATTTACCATACAACCAATATTTCCATCTAAAGCAATATAACTTAAGTCATATTTGGATGCTTCTATTTCTTTCTCATCCTCTTCTTCTAAATCGCGATATTCGACAATATCCTTTTGACGGAATAATGCATTATCATCAAAGTTTAATTTCGCATCTAGTGCTAATACTTCTCCATCACCAGTTGTCACTAATGGATTGATTTCTGCGATAGAACAATCCTTCTCGATAAATACCTTGTATAATCCGAGCATAAATTTAACCGCTTTCGATAAATATTCTTCTGGAATATTGATATTAAAAGCAAGGCGTCTCGCTTGATATGGCATTAATCCAGTAACAGGATCGATCTCTTCTTTAAAAATTTTCTCAGGTGTTTCGGCAGCCACCTCTTCGATTTCTGTACCGCCTTCTTCTGAAGCCATCATCGTAACTCTTGAAGTAGCACGGTCTAATACTAAACCGATGTAATATTCTTTTCTAATATCACAGCCCTCTTCGATAAGTAAACGTTTTACTTCTTTACCTTCAGGACCTGTTTGATGTGTGACAAGTGTCTTGCCTAAAATTTCATCTGCATATGTACGAACTTCATCGATATTTTTCGCAACCTTCACACCACCTGCTTTTCCTCTTCCCCCAGCATGAATTTGCGCTTTAACTACCGATACCTCTGTACCTAATTCTTTGGCAGCATCGACAGCTTCCTCTACTGTGAATGCTACTTTCCCATTCGGAACAGCCACTCCGTATTTACGCAGAATTTCTTTGCCTTGATACTCGTGAATATTCATCTTCCATCCTCCCATCAATTAATCACTGCATTCTCATTGTATAAAAAAAGGACAGCAATTGTCTACAAAATACTCTAAATAATATGAAACTTCATTTTATTTCAATCTTCCTTCTTTCCATCTCATTTTTATAGTAAAGATTGGCCTGTGTAACTATTTTGATTGTTGATCTATTTGATAAATATAGGCAAACACTTCTGCTACTGCTTGATATAACTCTTCTGGTATTGTCTCATTAATGTTCAATTCAGAAAGTAATTCGACTAAGGTAGGATCTGATTGAATTGGAATCTGATGCTTTAGGGCCTTTTCAAGTATATTTTCGGCAACATACCCTTTTCCAACAGCTGTAACCTTAGGTGCATTGTCTACATCACGATCAAATCGGAGTGCTGCTGCCTTAGCCTTTTGTTGCTTCTCCTTACTCATATGCGAAAGTCAATCCCTTCTGTACGTGTAGATTCTTTTATATAAGGTTGACGGGGTAATTTACCAATTTGTTGATCACTCATCTTTTTCCAAACAACAGAGGTAAGTTGATAGTTAAGTTCCTCCAACCTTTCTTCTAGCTGGGGTTTATACATAGATAAAAGAGGTGGAGCTAACTCTTTATCATTGTAGACCGTAATATGGACGATTCTTTTTTGGATGGACATGGCAATCATCGTTTCCCCTAGTTGATTCAAATCAAGGTGAAATAGAATTCGGCAATATTCTGGATCAATCTCATCACTCTCATTTTTTCGTTTTCCTGCGAATTGTAGCACTATGTCATTTGCAAGACCTAATTTCTCTGCGGGTATTTGTAGATTAAGCTCATACATTTGATGATCATTTACCATCTGTAATTGTAATCCTGTTAATGTTTGTAATAATCTAGTCATTTTATCCCCGATACTGTCAGTGGAATGCTGCGAGAGTAGCAGAAGTGTTTGCTTCAAGGAAAGCGGTTCTATCTGTTGTCCTTTTTGTTTAAGTAGCTGTGCTTCATCCTGTATTCCACTTGTTTCTATAAAATGCTTTATTAATGTAATAAAATGGTTTTTAACAGATTGTGGATCATTCGGATTCATTTGATCGAGTCTCTGCAAAATCTCTCTTGCTACAAACATTTCATCTTGCGTCAATTGTTGCCCCATTACCTTTGTAAGTATTTGTATTGCACGTTGATCACTATTATTCAATGGCTGATTTTGATCCATCCATGACCGGATAAATTGGGCATCATCTGCTGATAATCCTTTCAATAATACAGAAAAAATAGAATGACTTGCTATTAATGATTTGATTGATCCAATCGGTAGATTATTCTCTAGAGCATTCTCCAATCTACCTACTAATTGCCCGAAGCTCTGTTGTTGTTCTTGATGAATAAAAGGCTGGTTTGTCATTAATTGTTTGGCTGCCTCTTTTAATAATAAATAGAAGGATGATTGGGATAGCTGTTGTAGTAAGCCTTTATCCTTTGTCGATAAATGCTGCATTGCTTGAAAATCGTGTTGCAGTAAGACTTCTAAAGCTTGGCGTTCTATTGGAAAATGAGAAGTTGTCATTATCCATTTTTGTAAGACTACCAAATCATCTGACGATAAATGATTCGTCAATTTTGCAAGCATTCCGCTATTTGATAACGACTTTTGGATTTGATCAGCAGATAGTAATGGATGCTGTAAATTCGATTGTTCGATTATTTGTAAAAATCGAGAAATTGGAATCTCCTTGGATAATCCTGCTTTTTTTAATAATGCATTAATCGTTTGGATGTTCATAGTCAAATAGTTTTTCGTATTACCTTCATTAGTCAACAGATTGTTACCGAGTATTACTTGCAATTTATCGTATAATAAAGAAAAGTGCTTCTCATTCATGACAAGTGACTTCTGTTTCAACATTACTTCCAACATGTCATTCAATTCACTCATTTGACTTCCTAATGATTGTGTTAGTATTTGCTGCAAACTTTTAAAAACTTCTTCTGTTAGTGGTAAGTCCTTCGCTAGCATAGTTAAAAGGATTTGTTGATTTTGATTATTCCCACCTATTAACTCAATTAATTGAGCTAATTCCTTACCTGCTTTATTAGAGAAAGGTATCTGTTGTGCGACAATTTGTGCAAATAAGGAACGACTGTTTTTCGTTGAGGGTATTCCTAATTGCTGTAGTAAGCGATCTATACTACCGTCATTTTTTTGAGGTGTTTCGGTTATTTTTTTAATTCTTGTAACATCTCCAGCGGATATAACCTGAAAGAGATAACTTTTCTTCGCTGTCAAGGCTGTTTCTAATTGTGCTACTATTTCTTTTCCGTTCACTTGAATGGTAGCTTTTTGATTAGGGAAAAGCTCTAATACTTTTGCAGAAATCATTTGACCAGGCTTTAATGATGGTAATTGCTTTAAGGTGCTTGGTTTTGTTAATGAAAAAGGATTTGCAATATTTTGCAAACTCATAAATAACCCTCCTAAGTCAAAGATTTTAAAAAGCTTCTTCGATGGTGTTTAGTCAACCCATATTTCTTAATTGCTTCTATATGAGCCCTTGTACCATACCCACTATTTTTATGAAAATCATAGTGTGGATGAGATAGATGAAGTTCTTCCATCAGGCGGTCACGCGTAACCTTTGCAACAATACTTGCTGCTGCAATAGAAATACTCTTTTGATCACCTTTTATAATGGAGTCACTCGGATAAGCTAGTCCTTCTAGTTGCATTGCATCAATTAAGATATGTTCAATATCTTTGGATAATCCATTTAAAGCTAGTCTCATAGCTTTTTTGGTTGCTTGAAAGATATTTATTTGGTCAATCTCACTCGGTTCAATGATACCGATATTATAATCTAATGATTGTTCGATGATATGCTCGTAAAATTCCTCGCGTTTTTCTTTACTTAATTTTTTGGAATCATCAATTCCAATCAGTTGAAATTCTTTTGGTAAGATAACCGCTGCCGCCACAACTGGTCCAGCTAGAGGTCCCCTTCCTACTTCGTCTATTCCCACAATATGTAACTTGCCCTTTTCCCAGTGCTTTTTTTCGTAACTACTCATATGCTCAAAATGCCGTATAGCTTTAGCTATTTGGGCTTGCTTCCGATCATATTGTACAAGTAGCTTTTGTACACCCTTGCGATGATCCTGTCTAAATTCTTCTATAATTTCAGCACTACATTCACTGTTGAATAGATAGTCTTTGACTTTTTGGACTGTCCATTTTGTATCCAAATCCTCCACCTCATTTTCTTTTATCACTGTATTAAACCGTAAGGCAAGGTTATCACTCAAGATTATTTAAAAAGTAACGAATGTTACACATCTTGATAAGTCACCCTTTATATCGGCACTTTTTCATAAAAAATAAAGACATTCTTCTATAATGGAATGCCTTTAGTCATCTATATTTGGCTCTTCTAGTGTTAAATTTCCTAGCTTTCCGTTTCTTAAATCCTGGATGATAACTTCTGCCGTTTTTTCGTAATTGACGAACCCTCCCGCTTCAAGGCATCCTCGTCTTGTTCCTATCTGTTCGAATATTTCCGACATTTCTAATTGGTCTGATAATTGGTAGCGCTCCTCTATATTGGTTGGGTAATATTCCTTCATATATCGAATGATAAATGCAGCAATTTCCTGCATTGGCAGTAGCTGATCCTTAATGGTACCTATCGCCGCTAATCGGAGTCCAACAGATTCCTCTTCAAATTTCGGCCATAGTATTCCAGGTGTATCTAATAGTTCAAAGTCATTTTTCACTTTAATCCATTGTTGACTTTTCGTCACTCCTGGTCGGTCACCGGTTTTTGCTATCTTTTTGTTGGCAAGACGATTAATCAATGTCGATTTTCCTACATTTGGAATTCCTATAATCATTGCCCTTGCTGCCCTTGGTCTTACACCCTTTTTTTTCAAACGTTCCAACTTAGCCTGTCCTAATTTTTTTGCCGTTTCGACTATTGTTTGAATATCCTTACGATTATTCACATTAGCTGTCACCGCTGTTATAGTATGTGCTTGAAAATACTGTAGCCATTGTTCCGTGATTTCTTGATCTGCTAAGTCTTTTTTCATTAACACTAACATTTTTGATTTATTGTTAAGAAATTGTTGGAGCATAGGATTCTGTGACGAGTATGGTGCTCTAGCATCCACTAGCTCGATGACAAAATCCACAAGCTTTAATTTTTCCTGCACTTCTCTACGTGCTTTTGCCATATGGCCAGGAAACCATTGAATGGTCATATCATCACCTTATTTCTATATTGTCTCATATCATTATTCTAATAAGCTAATCTTGTCAATAGGCCAATACGTTAATTTAGCAACTCCAACGATATCATCCATCGGAATATAACCTAATTGCCTACTATCTGTCGAGTTCGTACGATTGTCCCCAAGTACGAAAACATGTCCTTCAGGTACTACTTCTTTATTTCCCTTTATGTCTTCCTCCAGTGAAAAATCAGTTGTATAAGTTGTATTTTCTTCTAATTGAGATTTTACCTCAGCTAGAAATGGTTCATCCACTGGTTGGTCATTTACGTACAATTGATCATTTCTGTACTCAATTTTGTCACCAGGTAACCCAATGACTCGTTTAATATAATCCTTCTTCATGGTTGCATGGAAGACCACGACATCAAATCGCTCAATCTGATTAAAGGTAACACTTAGTTTTTCTACAATTAATCGATCTCCATTTTCTAAAGTTGGTAACATCGATGGCCCTTCTACAACGATTGGTACTGCTATAAACATTCGTACAAAAACAATGATGACTACAGCTACCAACAAAATCTTTATCCATTCGACCCAATCATTCTTTTTGGATGCCATATAGGAAGTTCCTTTCTTAACAACTAAGTAGATTTAGTCTTTGATTGCATAATTACTTTATAAGGAAATAATTGTATATAGAAGAAAAAGGAGCCTGACAATGCAAGCTCCTTTCACATTTTGTTACATTAGCGAATTTCTTTAATACGAGCAGCTTTACCACGTAGGTTACGTAAATAATAAAGCTTCGCACGACGAACTTTACCACGACGAGATACTTCGATTTTTGCGATACGTGGTGAATGCACTGGGAATGTACGTTCCACTCCTACACCGTAAGAAATTTTACGAACAGTAAATGTTTCACTGATGCCACCATTTTGACGTTTAATTACTACACCTTCAAATACCTGAATACGTTCACGGTTACCTTCGACAACCTTCACGTGAACTTTTACCGTATCACCAGCACGAAATTCAGGTAAATCAGTACGTAATTGGTCTTTTGTAATTTCTTCGATCAATTTTTGCATCCTATTACACTCCTTCCAAACCAATGCTCTTTACGAATGATCATAAGCGGAACACCGTTTTTTAACCTTAAGTCTCTACTTAAGCACAACTATCAATATAGCATAATGTCAATGTAATTTCAACTACTTCCTTTGGATTCCTTCCATTGTTTTAGCCATTCTTTTTCTTCAACAGAAAATGATTGATTTTCTAATAGATCTGGCCTTCGCAAAAAGGTTCTCTTTAAAGCCTGTTTTCTACGCCAAGTGTCAATGTGCGCATGATTTCCCGATAATAATACATCAGGTACCTTCATCCCACGAAACTCAGCTGGTCTTGTATAATGTGGATGCTCTAATAATCCAGTTGAAAAGGAGTCCTCCACTGCCGAGGTATCATTCCCGAGCACACCAGGAATTAGTCTTACTACACTATCGATCACTACCATTGCTCCAAGCTCTCCACCTGTCAGTACATAGTCTCCTATAGATATTTCATCTGTTGCAAGACCAGTTCGAATTCTTTCATCATAACCTTCATAATGTCCACATATAAAGATAAGGTGGTCCTCCTTAGCTAGTTCCTCTGCCTTTCTTTGGGTATAGGGCTCCCCTTGTGGGCACATGAGGATGATTCTCGGCTTTACCGTCTCTTCTTTTTCAATGGAGGCAATGGCATCAAAAATAGGTTGAGGCTTTAGCACCATTCCTGCACCTCCACCATATGGATAATCATCTACTTTGTTGTGTTTATTATCTGTATAATCTCTAAAGTTAATATAGTGATATTGTAAAAAGTTTTGGTCGATTGCTTTTTTTAAGATAGAGGATTGAAAAACTCCTTCAAACATTTCAGGAAATAGTGTCAGTATGTCTACCTTCATAATTCAATTAGTCCTTCCATAGGTTCAATGATGATTTCTTTCTTGTCAATGTCTACATGTTTGACAACAGACGCAATATAAGGAATGAGAATGTCCTTACCTTTATTTGATTTTACTACCCAAACATCATTTGCGCCAGGGGATAGTATTTCTTTTACTTGTCCAATTGGCTCCTTTTCCATTGTGAAGACCATACAATTTATTATTTCATGGTAATAAAATTCATTTTCCTCAAGGTCATCATCTAGTTGATCCTTTTTAATGACTAATAAGGAACCTTTATATTTCTCTACATCATTAATATTATTCATTTCTTCAAAATGTAATAAATCGAATTGTTTATGGGTCCGGTGGGCATCGACGACAACTTTTAACAAGTCTCCCTGTTCATTTGGTTGTATCCATAATGTAGATCCAGGCTCAAATCGTTGTTCAAAATCTGTAATTCTAACGACTTTGACTTCACCCTTTATTCCATGAGTATTAACAATCTTTCCAACTTTTAAAAAATTATTTTCCATATTCATTATCACCTAATTATGTAATTTTTGTAATGATTCCATCCTTGATCACAATGGATCTTTGCTCCATAATATGATCCCAATTCATACCTTCTTCTATATCGATCATAGCTTCTACTTCTCCATCACTGATTTCATTTCCGATTGGGAGTATATCCAATTGTTCGATTTTATATTTATACCATTTAATATGATCTTTTCGATTGGCAATTTCTTTCTGAAATTTCGCTGAAATATCTGCCTTTTTCTTCGCAGTACGTTGCTCAAGCTTTTTCTGTTCAAATAATAATTGTTGACATTCTTGCTCTAGCTTAAATATTTTCAAATCATATTCTTGTCTTAGCTTCGCTTTACTTTGATCTGTAACAATTTGTTTTACAGCGACCTTCCGAATAATTTTCATCCATTTCAGCCTTTCTATACTAAATTATTCAAGACCTTTTCAATAAAAGAATAGCAAAACTTCTTCGAAAGATAAAGAAGGAAACGATAATTATATAAGACTTTGACTAATAAGAAGCAGAAAAAAATTCCATAGAAAAAGAGAAGGTTCTATGCGCCTTCTCTTCTATTACATGATATCCAAATAAACTTTCTTATTGCTTTTCGTTCCAGCTGCATAAACAACTGTCCGAATGGCTTTTGCGATCCGTCCATTTTTACCAATTACCTTCCCAACATCATTCTCATGTACTTGAAGATGATAAACTATTTTATTCTCTTCTTCTTTTTCTGTCACAACAATAGACTCGGGATGATCAACCAATGGTTCGATAATTGTTTCAATTAAGGATTTCATGGAATCACACTACTTTATTGATTTTTTGAATCATGGAATTTTTTTAAGATGCCTTCTTTAGAAAACAAGTTGCGAACAGTATCACTTGGTTTTGCACCTTTTGTCATCCAATCAAGGGCTTTTTCTTCATCTAATTTTACTTCAACCGGATTCGCTACCGGATTATATGTTCCAATTTGCTCGATAATACGTCCATCACGTGGTGAACGAGAATCAGCAACTACAACACGATAAAATGGATTTCTTTTTGAACCCATACGTTTAAGACGAATTTTTACTGCCATTTCTTACACCTCCAAATAAATGTTTCACACAAGATAGAATTGTAACAGATTTTAAGTTGCCTGTAAAGTGTTTTTGCCTTACATACTAAAAATAAAATTGCTCCTCTATTTTAGAGGAAAGGGAACTGAAAACCTTTTGATTTTTTTCCCTTTTTGCCTTTCTTTCCTTGTTGCATATTGGTCATTTGCTTCATCATTTTCTTCATTTCGTCAAATTGTTTTATGAGACGGTTAACCTCCGAAACAGATCGACCAGATCCTCGTGCAATCCGCTTTCTTCTGCTTGCATTAAGGAGACTGGGATCCTGACGTTCTTGTGCTGTCATAGATTGAATAATAGCTTCTACATGCGCAATTTGTTTTTCGTCAAATTCAACATTTTTTAAGCCTTTCATCTTATTAGCACCAGGGATCATGTCTAGAAGATCCTCTAATGGTCCCATGTTACGAACCTGACCCATCTGTTCCAGAAAATCATCAAACGTAAAGGAGGCAGATCGCATTTTTTCCTCAAGTTCTTTCGCACGCTTTTCGTCTACATTATCTTGAGCCTTCTCAATTAAGGAAAGAACATCCCCCATGCCTAGAATTCTTGATGCCATTCTCTCTGGATGGAAGACCTCTAATTGATCTAGTTTCTCGCCCATCCCTGCAAATTTTATCGGTTTGTCTGTAACTGCTTTTATCGATAATGCGGCCCCACCACGTGTATCTCCATCTAGTTTTGTTAAGACGACTCCGGATACATCTAATTGTTCGTTAAAGCTCTCAGCAACGTTCACCGCATCCTGGCCAGTCATGGCATCCACCACAAGAAAGATTTCGTCTGGGCTCACATTATTCTTAATCTGAATTAATTCATCCATTAAATCTCCATCAATATGCAAGCGACCTGCTGTATCGATTAAAACATAATCCAAATGTTCTTCCTTGGCTTTTTCCAGCGCCTCATTCGCAATATCGACAGGGTTTGCATCCGTTCCAGCAGAATAAACAGGCATATCTAATTGCTTTCCAAGTGTTTCTAGTTGGTCGATCGCAGCAGGTCTGTAAACATCTGCTGCCACAAGCAATGGTTTCCGATTATATTTTTTTCGTAATAGATTAGCTAGCTTACCAGTTGTCGTTGTTTTACCAGCACCTTGCAAACCAACCATCATAATAACCGTTGGCGGACGGTCTGCCGCTGCTATTCTACTTTCTTCTCCACCCATTAATGCTGTTAACTCTTCTTTTACAATCTTAATGACTTGTTGCCCTGGTGTAAGGCTCTCCATTACCTCTTGTCCTACTGCTCGTTCTTTAATATTTTTGATGAAGTCCTTGACCACTTTAAAGTTTACGTCTGCTTCCAATAGGGCAAGACGAACTTCTCGTGTCATTTCCTTAACATCCTGTTCTGTAACTTTACCTTTACCTTTAATTTTTTGAATGGTATTCTGTAGGCGGTCGGCTAAACCTTCAAATGCCATAATGTACGCCTCCTATTCAATTTCTAACATTTGATCAAAAACTTTCTCTAGCTGATCAAATTGCTTGGCTTGTAATAATTGTTTCGCTTCCTCTAATAATGATTGTCGATTTTGAAATTTTTCGTATAAGCCTAATTTTCGCTCATACTGTTCAAGCATTTGCTCCGTTCTACGAATATTATCATAGATCGCTTGTCTAGAGACATCAAAGGTTTCTGAAATCTCGCCAAGCGACAAGTCTTCCAAATAATACATTTCCATATAGCTTTGTTGTTTGGGAGTTAATAACTCCTGATAAAAATCGTATAAAGCATTAATCCTGGTCGTTTTATCTAGCATGAAAGGACACCTCGTTAAGTGAATTTCCTTTACAATTTAGTCTAAGCTTGATCGAATACACCTGTCAAATGTTATTCCTCATCATCCACCATATCAGCAAACAATCCATATACAAACGCTTGAGGGTCAAATGTCTGAAGATCTGTTACCTTTTCACCTAATCCAACAAGTTTTACTGGTGTGCCAAGTTCATTCCGTATCGCTAACACAATACCTCCTTTTGCCGTACCGTCTAGTTTCGTTAAGACAATACCAGATACATCCGTTGCTTCAGAGAAAGTTTTTGCTTGACTTAGGGCATTCTGACCAGTAGTTGCATCAAGAACAAGTAACACTTCATGAGGTGCATTTGGTACTTCACGTTCGATGACTCGTTTCACTTTAGACAATTCATTCATTAGGTTCACTTTGTTTTGTAGCCTACCTGCCGTATCACACAATAAAACATCTGCATTACGAGATTTGGCTGCTTGGATGCCATCATAGATTACAGCAGCAGGGTCACTACCTTCACTATGTTTGATTACCTCTACATCGACTCTTTTACCCCATTCACTCAATTGTTCAATGGCGCCTGCACGGAAGGTATCTCCTGCTGTCAATAGAACTTGTTTACCTTCAGATTTAAGCTGATGCGCAAGTTTACCAATCGTCGTTGTTTTACCAACACCATTTACTCCAACAAATAAGATAACCGTTAATGCATCATCTTGAAGATTTAACCCAACAGATTCTTCATTATCATCACCATAATAAATTTCTACTAGCTTTTCTGAAATAACATTTTTCACTTCATGAGAATCACTGATGTTTCTTCTTTTCACTTCCATTTTCAGATCATCAATTAGATCCATAACAGTGGAGACGCCAACATCAGCAGCGATTAACACTTCTTCTAAATCCTCAAAAAAATCTTCATCTACTTTACGATATTTCGCTACTAAATCATTAATTTTCTCGGAAAAGGACTTTCTAGTTTTACTTAATCCTTCTTTATATTTATCCGATACTTCTTCCTTCGATTGATTGGATTGAAATTTATCTTTTAATTTTTTTAGAAAACTCACAACCAAACCTCCTAAATTATGCTTCTAACAGCTCCGGTGCTTCTTCTAATTTTACGGAAACTAGTCTAGAAACACCAGATTCTTGCATGGTAACTCCATATAATACATCTGCTTCTTCCATCGTTCCTTTTCGGTGTGTTATGACGATAAATTGAGTATCCTCACTAAAATATTTTAAATATTGGGCAAAACGCGTGACATTTGCTTCATCCAATGCTGCTTCTACTTCATCAAGAATACAGAATGGTACAGGACGTACGCGCAATATGGCAAATAAAAGGGCAATAGCAGTTAAAGCACGTTCGCCTCCAGATAACAAGCCTAGATGCTGTAATTTCTTTCCTGGTGGTTGGGCAATAATATCTACACCTGTTGATAAAAGCTCTGTGGGGTCAGTGAGCTTCAATTCAGCTTCTCCTCCACCAAATAATTTTTTAAACACAATCTGAAATTCTTCCTTTATTTGAGAAAAAGTCTCTTCGAAGCGTCTTGTCATTTCCTCATCCATTTCTGCGATCACTTCATACAATGTTCGCTTGGCTTCAATTAAGTCATCTTGTTGTTGGGTTAGAAATTCATGTCTCTCCTTAATTCGATCATACTCATCGATGGCTCCAAGATTTATCGTACCTAATTCTTCGATTGATCGCTTGATAAGCTTAACCTGTTGCTTCGCTTCCTCAAGGTTATCTGGTTTGGAATAGGTTGCTCTTGCCTTCTCAAAAGTGATGCTATACTCGTTTTCAAGAAAATGTAATCGATGATCCAGGTCGGCATCAAGTCGTGTTATGTTCATTTCATGTGCTTGGATCTCGGTTGCTAGCTTATGCTCTTCCTCCCTCAATTTATTCACTTCAAGCTCTAATGATTGAATGTCTTGATTAATCGTAGCACGTTCTTCTCTCATTTGTGCAATTTCTTGTTGTTTGTCCTCTTTCATCTGTTTCTTTAATACAATTTGTTCATCCATTTCTTCTTCTGTTTGCTGGTTATTTCGGAGCTCGTATAATTGATTTAATTGTTGCTTTCGTTCATTACACTCCTCCGTTAATTCAGAAACCTCTAATTGATTAAGAGTCACTTTTTCTTGCTGGTTAGTAATTTGTGTTTTTAGTTCAGCCTCTCTTACTCGAAGCTTTTGGAGCTTTTCTTTTAATGAGTCCTCTTTTTCTGCATAGCTTTCACGTTGTTCTTGTAACTTATTAATCTCCTCATCTATTTCAGATAACTCTTTTTTGAGTTTTTCAAGGTTCTGATCGATTTCATTTGCTCGTTTGGTCAGTTCTTTTTGATCCTCTTCTTGTTGTAATTTATCCTGATCGTAGATGGAGAGTCGCTGATTCAGGTGATCAAGAGAAAGCTTGCTTTCTTGAAGTTTCGCCACATGCTTTTGGTAGTCTTCCTCTATTCCTTCTAATTCCTGTTTTGTTTGCTCGAGCTTTTGTTCGAGACCTTGGACCTTTTCCTTTTGTTCTTTTAACTTCGATTCAAAATCTTGTACTCGAAATTGGTAGGAACTGAATTTCTTGACAATGTTTTTAAGTTCTCGATCTCTCGTGAAGAGCGATTGGTTCGTTTTTTTCTTCGCACCGCCTGACATCGAACCACCTGGGTTTACGACATCGCCTTCTAGTGTGACAATCCGATATCTTCTGTTCGTTTTTCTTGCGAAGTCGTTGGCGTCCTTAAGTGTTTTTGCAATAATCACATTACCTAGTAATGCACGTAAGATATTCTCATATTGCTTATCATAGTCTATCAATTCACTTGCAATACCGATAAATCCTTGTTCCTCTTTAATAGCTTGAAGTAAATTCATCGGTATTGACTTTGGCTGCATCGAGCTTATCGGTAAAAAAGTAGCTCGACCAGCATTTGATTTCTTTAACCATTCGATTACTTTCCGGGCAACCTTTTCATCATCTACTACAATGTGCTGTGCTTGTGCTCCAAGTGCTGTCTCCATTGCATCAATTAAATATTCCTCAAACTCGATCAGCTCTGGAATTGCCCCATGAACACCGTGAAACAGTTTGTTTTCCCTTGCTTTTAGTACTTCCTTCACACCTGCATAGAAACCTTGGAAATCCTCCTTCAGATCCTCAAGCAATTCTTTTTTCGATTTTAAGTTTTCCAGCATTTGATAACCTTTATAAAGTTTTTGCTGCATATCTGCTAACAAATTGTTCTCGACTTTTAAGTCATGATTATATTTCTCTATGTTTGTTCTGTAATGCTCTATTTTTTGCTGCTTGTCTTGACAGATTGGTTCAAGCTGTAGGACCTCTTTAGAAAGCTCTTCTCTTTCTTCTAGCAAGTCATTCCATTTATCAGATTGTAAAGACCTTTTTCCTTCCATTCTATCTAATTGCTGCTTAATTGAGTTCTTTTCATTTCGTTTTGCTGCTTGTTGATTTAATAGTTCAATATAATCACTTTTAAGGGATTCAATTTTATCCTCTAAATCGGTTTTCCCGAGTGTTAGTTGTTCGTTCGTTACAGCTAATTCCTGTGAATTCTCGTTCTTCTGATCCTTGTATTCTTTTAGCTTTTCTCGATCTTGGGCAAGTAATTTTTCTGTCTCTATTATTTTTTCTGTATATTTTTGAATTTCCGTTTCTAGCTTTTGTTTATTCTCATGAAAGTGTTGAAGCCTTTCCTTATATATTTTTTTGTTTCCTTCAAGACTTTCTACTGCTTGTGTTACTTCCAATAGGACTTCCTGCAATGATTGAATTTTATCATCGATCTGTTGCACGGTATCTTTTTTCTCAGCTAGCATCGTTGTTTTTTCATTGACTACTTGTTTTTTTTCATCCTGAAAACCTGTTGTATTAGCTAAATCTTTTTTGGTAGCTTCAAACTGCTCATGAAGGGTTTCAATTTCTTTCACTAAAACGCCTACTTCATGCTCTGTTAGTCTTTTCTTATGCTCTAGATATTCTTTCGCAATAGAGGCTTGTTCTTCAAGAGGCTCTAGTTGACCGCTTATTTCATAGACAATGTCCTCTACACGATTCAAATTTTCTTGAGTTTCAGCAAGCTTATATTCTGCTTGTTTTTTCCGATTCTTATATTTTAATACACCAGCAGCCTCTTCAAAAATCACTCGACGTTCTTCGGACTTCGAACTGAGAATCTCTTCGACCTTTCCTTGACTTATAATGGAAAAGGCCTCTCTACCTAGTCCAGAATCCATAAAAAGCTCGGTAATATCCTTTAATCGACAAGCTTGTTTGTTCATTAAAAATTCACTTTCCCCTGAACGATAAACTCGCCTTGTTACACTAACCTCTTCATAATCAACCGGTAAGCGTTTGTCAGAATTATCCAGTACCAAAGTGACCTCAGCAACATTTAATGGCTTTCGCGTATCACTTCCTTGGAAAATAATATCTTCCATCTTCGATCCTCTTAATGATTTAGCAGATTGCTCTCCTAATACCCATCTAATCGCATCTGTAATATTACTTTTGCCACTTCCGTTCGGCCCTACAACTGCCGTCACACCAGGAACAAAGTCAACTCGTACTCTTTCAGCAAAAGATTTAAAACCCATTGTATCCAATTGTTTTAAAAACATATTAAAAACTCCTATAGGTTAATCCTAATTATCATGATGTATCTTACAATTTTACGATAACTATTTGCATTTCAACTAATTTATTTTATCATAAAGAGAGAAACGTGAGAAGAAAGAATAAGTAGGAGTTGATAAAGATTGAGTTTAGAAAACAAAACGGAAGCAAATTTTGAAGCAATGATAGTTGAAATGAGTGAAAAGCTTCAAGTCGTCAATCGTTCGATAATGGATCCAAAGGACTATGATATCGCCTATTATGAGGAGCTTAAATCATTGTATGATTATCTGATGCAAAAAGGAAAACTGTCCGTTGCCGAAACACATGCATTTATCGATGAATTAAGCCAATATCGCAAATAGTTAGGTAAGGGAAAAGGTGCAGCCACGTAGTTTTATTTCTGGCTGCACCTTTGTCTTATGGTTTTGTTTTATCAAGTGCTTGTTTCGCTGCTCGTTGTTCTGCTTCTTTTTTCGTTCTTCCTAGTCCTTTTCCGGCTATACGTCCATTGATGGTTACGACGGCATAAAACTCACGATCATGAGCAGGACCTTTCTCATCGACAATCTCATATTCCACTTGTTTGTTTTTGTGTTGTTGCACGGTTTCTTGTAACTGACTTTTATAATCCATCGTATGCGAAAAAGCACCGGTCGTAATTTTCGGATAAACATGCTTTTTTAAAAATGTAATAACTGTTTCATAACCTTGATCTAGATAGAGAGCACCTATAAAAGCTTCGAATACATCCGCTAAAAGAGCAGGTCTGTTTCTGCCTCCAGTCATTTCCTCTCCCTTACCTAATAATACAAAATCGTTAAAATGTAAGGATTCAGCAAATTTTACGAGTGCAGGCTCACAAACGATCGAAGCTCTTAATTTCGTAAGATCTCCCTCTTCCATTTCCTGGTATTGTTTAAATAAATATTGTGAGACTCCTAGCTCTAATACTGCATCCCCTAAGAATTCAAGTCGTTCATTATCCGAAAGTTTTTTCTTCCTATGCTCATTCACATATGATGAATGGGTAAATGCTTGTTGTAGCAATTTTTCATCATGAAAAGAGATGCCTAATTGCTGTTGGAGTGTTGCAAAATCATTCAATATACTCACCTACCGATATAAAATAAACTGAAGCTTATGGTGGAAGGACTAATGTACTTCCCATTATAAAAACGTTTACAGAATTAATTACGTGTTTAAATTGATTTTAGACTAATTGTACTGTGATTGATACTAATGTAAGGTGTGAGAAAAGCCTTACTTGAAATGTAAGGCTCTTTCTCCTTATTGATTGCTGTTTATGTAATTTACAGCATCACCTACTGTAGCGATTTTTTCAGCATCTTCATCAGCAATTTCCATATCAAATTCATCTTCTAATTCCATTACAAGCTCTACCACATCTAAGGAATCAGCCTCTAAATCATCTTTGAATGAAGCTTCTAGTGTCACTTTATCTTCATCCACATCTAAATGATCGACAACAATTTGTTTTACTTTTTCAAACGTATCTGCCATTTTACCAGTCACCTCCTTTCAAAGAATTAAGCCATAACAAGCGGAAGTTTCCACTTTAACAACAACCTCGCTATATTACATTACCATACCACCATCGACTTGAATAGTCTGTCCTGTAATGTACTTCGACTGTTCGGATGCTAAGAATAAAGCGACATTTGCAATATCTTCTGCCTTCCCAAGTTTTTGAAGTGGTATTAAAGCAAGAGTATTTTCTTTTTGTTCTTCTGTTAACTGATCTGTCATGTCTGTTTCAATAAAACCTGGTGCAATCGCATTAACGAGAATATTCCTTGCAGCGAGCTCTTTGGCTGAAGTTTTGGTTAGGCCAATTACTCCAGCTTTTGCTGACACATAATTAGCTTGTCCTGGGTTACCGCTAATTGCAACAACAGAAGAAACATTAATAATACGTCCACTTTTTTGTTTCATCATTTGCCTTGTTACAGCTTTTGTGCAAAGGAAGACTCCTTTTAAATTGGTATCAATTACATCGTCAAAATCGGTCTCACTCATTCTCATCAATAAATTGTCACGGGTTATCCCTGCATTATTGACAAGAATATCTAAGCTACCAAAAGTTTGCACAACTTCTTTAATCATTGCTTTTACTTCGTCTTCACGGCTTACATTTGCTTTAATTTTAATCGCTTCTCCACCTAATGACTGAATTTCGTCGACAACGGATTGCGCTTTTTCTTCATTTCCGGCAAAATTTATGGCAACCTTCGCACCGTTTTTTGCGTAGCTTAATGCAATTGCACGTCCAATGCCTCGAGAAGCTCCTGTAATCAATGCTACCTTATTTGCTAACATTACTCTTCCTCCTTTACCCAATCGATCAATTCCTGTAGTGACGGAACATCTTGAACTGTAAATACTTTTGCTCTACGATTGACCTTTTTCACAAGGCCAGTAAGTACTTTTCCATTGCCTATCTCCACAATCGCGTCTACTTCCTCTTGTAAAAGCTGCTCAATAATTTCCTCAAATCGAACAGGAGAATATAATTGTTCCACTAATAATTGTTGAATTTCTTGATGATCTGTCACTTTGTCTGCTGTTACATTGGCAAATACCGGTATTGTCGTATTTTTCCACGCAATTTTCTCTACTTCATTATGGAAATCTGCGGCAGCAGGCTTCATTAAACTAGAATGGAATGGGCCACTTACCGATAATGGTAAAACTCTCTTTGCCCCTGCTTCTTTCAATGCATGTACGGAGAGATCCACCGCTGCTTTCGTGCCAGAAATAACAATTTGTCCTGGACAATTTAAATTAGCAATTTCGATCACCTCATTATGCTCGGATCGAATGGTTTCTAAAGTATTTTCTAGTTCTTCTTTTTCAAGGCCTAACACTGCAGCCATCGCTCCTTGACCAGCAGGAAAAGCACTCTCCATTAGCCTTCCACGTATATGGACAAGCTCAAGTGCATCTTTGTAATCTATTGCTTCAGCAGCAACTAGTGCACTATATTCCCCAAGACTATGGCCTGTTGTTAGTACAGGTCTAATATCTTGTTTTTTTAGAAGTTCTGTAATGGCAGTACTTACTAATAATAGTGCAGGCTGTGCATTTTCAGTCTGTGTTAATTTCTCTTCAGGTCCTTGAAACATAATCGATGATAGCTCATAACCTAAACGGTTATTTGCTTGTTCAAATATAGTTTTTACTTCATCAAACTTCTCATACAACTCTTGACCCATGCCTACAGATTGTGAACCTTGGCCTGGATAGATAAACGCTAGTTTTTTCATTTATGATTCCTCCCCGTGGCTACTACTAGGTAGCATGTTGACCTCTGTCTGAATCTTTTTCACTACATCGGTTTCCACTATAGTTATGGCTTGTTGAATGGCTGAAAAGATAGCTTGTTGATTGGAAGAACCATGTGCCTTAATGACAGGTGCTTTTAAACCAAACAATCCTGCACCGCCATATTCGGAATAATCGAGTTGATTTTTCAATCCCTTTAATTCATTTTTTGCTAACAATGCTGCTATTTTTGTTTTAGGATTGGTCATAAACTTTTCTTTTAGCATTTTGAAAAGAGTTAGTGCGGTTCCTTCGATTGTTTTTAATGCTACATTGCCACTAAAACCATCTGTAACCACTACATCTGCTACACCATCCAAGAGATCACGCGCTTCAACATTTCCAATAAAGTGAATAGGAGAGTTCTCTAATAATTCAAACGCCTTTTTGGTTAGATCACTACCTTTTCCATTTTCGGTACCTACATTTAGTAGTCCAACACGAGGTTGCTTAATTTTGCGTACCTTTTCCATGTAAATAGAACCGATAATACCATATTGCCTTAGGTGCTGTGGTTTTGCATCCACATTCGCACCAACATCAAGCATTAAAAAGCCATTACCATTGATTGTTGGAAGTGTTGGACTAAGGGCAGGTCGATCAATTCCTTTAATTCGTCCAATAACAAATAAACCTGCACTCATTAAGGCGCCCGTATTTCCTGCAGAGATACAAGCATCTGCTCGACCTTCCTTTACCTCATTTGCCATTAGTACAAGGGAAGCATTTTTTTTCCGTCTTACTGCTTTTACAGGCTCATCGTCATTCGTAATTCTTTCCTCTGTATGAATAATTTGAATAGAAGGGTGATTAGAAACATATTGGCGGATTTTATTCTCATCACCAATTAAGGTTATGTTAAGCTCTTTAAAGTGATCAACAGCTTTTTTTACTCCTAAAACAATCTCTTTTGGTGCATGATCTCCACCCATTGCATCAATTGCGATTCTCATGTTTATTCCCTTCCTTTTCCTGATTGGATCTGAACATCTCGAAAACACCTGAAAAAACTATTTCATTATCTACAAAGCTTTCCACTTTTACAATCGTTCTTTTCATTTTTTCTTTATCCTTGATCGTTGCTTTCGCGATGACTCGTTCCCCTTGGATAACCTGTCTCGTAAATTTAATATCAGCATTTGTGGTAAGTGCTAATTCATCATTTATGACGGCAACTGCTAGCGAGTTAGCTTGTGCGAACAAATGATGACCCCGGGCAATCTTATTTCTAGAAAATACGTGCTCCTCTGTGATATCTAAAATCGAAATAGCTCTTTGATCTAATTCTAAATCAATGATTTCACCAATAACCTCATCAATTGGTAATGCCTTTACTGTCTCATTCCAATTAGAGGTTGCAACGGATTTTATTCTAGCTCGAAGTTCAGGGATTCCCAGCTCCATCCTATCTAAACGAATGGTCTGAATACTAACTTGAAATAGTTGCGCAAGTGCTTCATCCGTTATAAATGGCCTTCCCTCAATCGTCTCCTGCAAGAGTTCTTGCCGCTCTTTTTTTGATCGCCTCATTTTCTTATCCACCGTCCATCTATATGTCATAAAATCTATTTTTATGACTAGGTACTAATAGTAATATATAATACCATATGGAATTATGCAAGCAAATGTCATTACTAATTTAACAAATCTGACTCCAACGTAAAATGAGATTGAACATAGCTTTTTAATGGTTGAAAATCTGGTTCATTCCATCGTTTATTTTGTACTATATCTGTTGCATCATTTCTTGCTGTTTCTAGTGCACGATAATCATGAACCAAATCTGCTAAACGAAATTCAGGAACCCCACTTTGTTTCACTCCAAATATATCCCCAGGTCCTCGCAATTCTAAATCCTTTTCTGCTAACTCAAATCCATCAGTGGTTTCCGTCATAATTCGCATTCTCTCTTTACCTGTATCTCCTTTAGGATCTGCTACTAGGATACAATAGCTTTGTTTATGCCCTCGGCCAACACGCCCTCTTAACTGGTGTAATTGCGATAGTCCAAATCGGTCTGCATCATGAATCATCATAACGGTCGCATTGGGTACATTTACCCCTACTTCTACCACTGTTGTGGATACGAGAATCTGAATGCGATTATGAGTAAAATCATTCATTACCTGCTCTTTTTCTTCATTGCTTAACCGTCCATGCATTAACCCAACAGATGCCTTCTGATCCAATATTTCTTTTAATTGGACATATAGATCAAGCGCATTTTGTATATCGAGCTTATCGGATTCTTCAATTAATGGACAGACCACATATGCCTGTGCACCTTTTTTTACCTCATTATAAATAAAGGAAAGTACCCGGTTTAGCATATTGTGTTTGACCCAGTATGTTTCTACTGGTAGTCTTCCTTTTGGCATCTCATCAATTTTAGAAACGTCCATATCTCCAAAAGCCGTGATGGATAGGGTTCTCGGAATTGGGGTTGCTGTCATAAACAGAATATCTGTTAGTAGCCCTTTATCTTTGAGTGCATTTCGTTGATTAACACCAAAGCGGTGTTGCTCGTCAATAATGACATAACCTAGATCATGAAATTGAATATCATCTTGTATTAAAGCATGTGTACCAATGATGACATCACAAGCTCCATTTGAAAGTTTTGCTTGTATTTCCTTTCTTTTTTTGCCTTTAATGGAGCCTGTAAGTCGTTCTATGTTTACATCCTTTGGTAAAAAATCTATTAATGATTGTTCATGTTGCTCTGCTAAAATTTCTGTCGGAACCATAAATGCCACCTGCTTTCCAGCAGTGATTGTAGCATAGAGACTAATAATAGCGATCGCAGTTTTTCCAGAACCAACATCTCCCTGTAACAGTCGATTCATACGATATGGGGATTTCAAATCATGAAGAATTTCCTTTAAACTGCGGGTTTGTGCATTGGTTAACGGAAAAGGTAATGTATGAATAAATTGCTCCACCTTGTCTCGATCAATTGTTTTGGCATTACCTAATGTCGACTCTTTATGCTTCTTCCTTAGCAATTGCATTTTTAGCTGAAATATTAATAATTCTTCATAAATAAATCTTCTCTTGGCATGCTTCAATAATTTGAAGTTTTCTGGAAAATGAATCGTTCTTAATGCGGTTTGCCGATCAGGTAAACGATAATTTGCTAAAAATTCTTCCGGTAATAGTTCATCTATTTCTTGAATGGATTGCTCTAATGCGTTGCTCATCACTTTTACAATTTGAGCATTTTTCAAGTTTCCCTTTAGAGGATATATGGGCGAAATGGGGCTTTGTTCGTCCATTGTTCCCTTTTTATATTGGTCAATTGTAATTTGTAACCGATGCTGATCCCATTTTCCGCTAACTGTTACGGTTTCCCCTACGACAAAATGCTTTTTAGCGAATGCCCGGTTAAACAAAACACCTTTGACAACTGCACCATCTACTTTTATCGATACTACAAGCCTTGATCTTTTTTTCTGATAAAACTGTAATACCGGCTCTAGGATAACTTGTCCAACAATGGTTACCTTTTCTTCATGCTGTAATTCATGCAATGGCTTCATTTCGTAATGGTCATAGCGGTTTGGGAAATAATAAAATAAATCCTCAATAGATGAGATCCTTAATTCTAGGAATTGCTCTAACATTTTAGGTCCTATTCCTTTTATATCTTGTAATGATGGATTAGCCAATTCTCTCACACTTTCTTTTGTTCACATCTGCCAACAATTAGTTACCTTATGTAATTGAATGGTTATGGTATTTTATTTAAGTTCACATTAGTGAATAAAGCCCTATCCATAAAGATAGAGCATTAGTTGTAGCTATTTTTTCACATTGCTTAGTCTTGAGTAATAGAAGCCTCTCTTATTCGATCGAAAAAATATAAGAATAAATCGGTTGATTTCCTTTGTGCACTTCTATTTCAATATCTTCATATTTCTCTTCTAAGAAACGAACCATTTCCTCTTCTTCATCACTTGAGGCATCTTCACCACTTAATATAGTAATGATTTCATCTTCCTCTTCATCGACGATTTCACTTAATAATTGCTTTATAACTTCCATTTGATTTGGATTGGTTGCAACGATTTTACCATCTGCAAGCCCCATAAAATGGCCGTTCTCAATTGTCATCCCATCAATCTGAGTATCTCGCACTGCATAAGTAATTTGTCCTGTTTTGACATCTTTACTTGCAGCTACCATTTGTTGTTTGTTTTCTTCTAATGTTGTGTCTGGATTAAACACAAGTAATGCAGACATTCCCTGTGGTATTGTTTTGGTTGGAACTACCTCAACTTCAGCATCCACAATTTCTGCTGCTTGCTCGGCTGCCATCACAATATTTTTATTGTTTGGTAATATAATCACCTTTTCCGCATTCGCTTTTTCTACTGCGTTGGCAATATCTTTGGTGCTTGGATTCATGGTTTGTCCACCTTGGATAACAATCGTTGCACCAAGACTTTTGAGTAATTCATTAAGCCCATCGCCCATTGCGACGGTGACAATTGCAAAATCCTGCTTTTGTTTTGGCTTAAGGTTATTTTTTTCGGTGATTTTTGAATGTTGTTCCCTCATGTTTTCAACCTTTAAGTTGATAAAGCTTCCGAAGCGTTGACCAAGATTGAAGACATCCCCTGGATACTCTGCATGAATATGAACCTTAACAATCTCATCGTCAGACACTACTAATAATGAGTCACCATGTTGGCTTAGTTCTTCTCTGAATTTTGTTTCATCGTATGGATGCTCTTTCAGTTTATCTTCTTCAAAACGAACCATAAACTCTGTACAATAGCCATACTGAATGTCGTCGGTTTCCATGAAATCCTGAGCTTGTTTATGGTGTTCAGCATGAACTAAATCTTCTAGATCCATTGTGTCGTCAATATTATGTTCAGGTAATTCTTCTCCTTTTAGTGCAGCAAGAAAGCCTTCATAGATTACTACTAAACCTTGTCCACCACTATCCACCACCCCTACTTCCTTTAAGACTGGCAATAAATCTGGTGTTCGTTTTAAGGATGCTTTTGCCGCTGCTACAACCTTCTCTGTAAATAAGATAATATCAGACTCGGAATCTGCGAGCTTCTTTGCTTCATTTGCCGTATCTTTAGCCACCGTAAGAATTGTACCTTCTACAGGCTTCATCACTGCTTTATAAGCGGTATTAACACCACTTTCTAAGCCTGAAACAAAACCTGCTATATCTAGCTCTTTTTTTCCTTCAATTCCTTTTGCAAATCCTCTAAACAATTGTGATAAAATGACTCCAGAATTACCTCTTGCACCCATTAAGAGCCCTTTTGCAAATGCATTCGCAATATCTGATACATTTTGCTCATTTGCTTGCTTTACTTCATTCGCACCAGACGTGATCGAAAGATTCATATTTGTCCCCGTATCGCCATCCGGAACAGGGAATACATTTAGTGCGTCAATTTTATCAGCATTATTAGATAAATGATGAGCTCCTGTTAGTACCATCCTTGCAAAGGTAGCTCCATTAATTGTAGTATTCGTCACTTCCTAGTTCCTCCCTCAAACCATATCAAAAAATATTGATATTTTGATATCCCTCTAATTCTTGTTTTCATCTATTTTAATCTTGGCTTACCCGTACGCCTTGAATATAAATATTGATCGAATCTATATTCAAGCCAAGAGTCTTTTCTAATTTATATTTCACTTGTGATTGCACATTATGAGCCACCTCTGAAATTTTGGTGCCATAACTTACTATGATATACATATCAATATGAATATCATTCACTTGTTGTCTTACTACGACTCCTTTTGCAAAGTTCTCTTTCCGTAAAATTTCCGCAATACCATCTCTTAATTGGTTTTTAGATGCCATGCCTACAATGCCATAGCATTCTACTGCCGCTCCACCTGCTACTGTCGCAATTACTTCGTTTGTAATGGTTACATGACCATCCTTCGTTTTTATTTCAATAGACATAACTCAACCTCCTAGTATTCAAATATAGACCTTTTCGCCAAGTAACCACTGTAGTTACTGACATCCAAACTTCTAGGAACCTTCTCTTGTGGATCCGTTAAATTTCTACGAACAATAGAAGGAATGATTCTCGATTAGACACTTTTATCATCTAAGTTTATTATATAACAAATGGATAGAATGTAAAAAAAGTTTATCACAGCTATTACCATATGAAAGCTTATCCATTATAGAATGGCGGAAAAATGAAATTCTGTCAAGCCTCTACGCCTTAATCCACTGCGTGAAAATATACTTACTAAAACTTTTCCAATTGAGAAAAACTTAGAAGAATAATTGCAAATATGAACGATCTATGATAAATTATATAAGTATGTACAGAGTTAGTGTAAGCTAGGAGGGAACAATGATGGGACGTAAATGTGTAGTAACTGGTCGCAAAACGACTTCAGGAAATCAACGTTCACATGCGATGAACGCAAATAAGCGTAAATGGAAAGCAAACGTACAAAAAGTTAGAATAATGGTTGACGGAAAACCAAAACGCGTATATGTTTCTGCTAGAGCTCTTAAATCTGGCAAAGTAGAGCGTGTCTAATAATATGTTTGTTAAAGAAAAGGCCCCTTCATGTAAGGAGCCTTTTCTTTTTTTTACTTTTTATTGCCCGAACCAAGTATTGCTCTTAGGAAACCACCTAAAAACTTAGGTAGTTTAATTGTATAAAATTTCATTCTACCCCTCCCCGCCTTTTGAAAAGCACATTTCTATACTCTTTTTATAGCTTATGATGGTTGACGGAAAGAATTGCATCCTAGTACAATTTTCCATCATGTTTCTTTAGCTTTTCAATGGATCCACACTCTTTATCATTATTAATATGCCATCAGTAAAAGAAAAAGTACCTTGCTCGTCAATTATTTGATTAGAAATACATAATGTCGAGCCCCATTCAATTGTTATCTTATCAAGCGGGTAATAAAATCCTTTTAAGGTTAGGTTTTTTACCATTTGGGAAAATGGAATAAATGAAATATATTGTCCTGGATGAACATTTTTAATATGGTATTTGCCAGATTTATAAAGTGATAATTGATTCTGATGATCTACGATTTCGCCAAAGACATTTCGTTTCATTAACCGATAAAGTAAATGAATATTAGCTAATTCGTGATCCAATCTTCCACCTGTAACACCAAATAACTGAATAGAGTCAGGCTCTTGCTCTAGAGCTAACCGAATAGCAAGCTCTAGGTCGGTCTCGTCCTTTTCTGTAGGGTATAGAACGAATCTAGGAGTAGCAGCTTTAATTAATTCTTTGTCGTGAACCGAAACCGAATCAAAGTCTCCTACAGCCATATGGATGTCAATCCCTGCGTCTAACAAATATTTTGCACCTAAATCAGCTCCAATCCAAAAATCAATTTGGTGTTGGAAAGCTAGAAGATTCGCAAGTAATTCCTTTGGTCCGCCAGCCACTATACCTATTCTCATTTTGACAACCTTCCAATTTGTGTTCTATTTATCCCCATCAGTGGGAAAATACTACTGATGGTAGTCTCACTTTAAGCATTTCTTAATATATTCATTGCTTTTTGACGGTCTTCTTTGTTAAATATGGCACTGCCAGCCACTAGTACATCAACACCTGCTTCTTTACATTGTTTCACTGTGTTCTCATTAACCCCGCCATCGACTTCAATCTCAAATGATAAATCGAAATCTTCTCGCCAACTAACGGCTTGCTTCACTTTATCTAATACTTCTGGAATAAACAATTGACCGCCAAACCCTGGATTCACTGTCATAAATAATACTAAATCCACATATTTCAAAATTGGTTTAATGCTTTCAACAGGAGTGGCTGGGTTAATCACAACACCCGCTTTTTTACCCGTCTCCTTGATTAGGTGAATTGTGCGATGAAGATGTCTACATGCTTCCACGTGCACGGTAATTATATCTGCTCCCGCCTCAGCAAATTGCGGGATATACCTATCCGGATTTTCAATCATTAAATGAACATCTAGTACGGTAGAGGTTATTGGTCTTATAGATGAAACAACTAAAGGACCAATTGTAATATTTGGAACAAAATGACCATCCATTACATCTATGTGAATATAATCCGCTCCGCCATTAACTACATCCTCAATCTCTTCTCTTAATATGGAAAAATCAGCTGATAGGATTGATGGTGCAAGTTTTACTGTCATATTAATACCTCGGCTTTCTCTGCTTTATTTCTTCAATAAAATGTAAATAATTTTCATATCGTTCTGCTAGTATTTCTTTATGTTCAACTGCTGTCTTTACTGCACAACCTGGTTCTTTTATATGCATACAGCCCCGAAATTTACATGTGTCTCGTCGTTCGACAAACTCTGGAAAACAATTCGGTAAGCTTTCTAATTCTAATTCGGCAAAATCTAATGCGCTAAAACCTGGTGTATCGGCAATTAGGCCATTTTGAAATGGTATTAATTCTACATGTCTTGTCGTATGTTTTCCTCTACCTAGGCTTTCTGATATTTCATTTGTTTCTAGTTCAAGCCCAGGAATCAGTGCATTAAGTAAGGAGGTCTTTCCCACTCCAGACTGCCCAGCAAAGACAGAAATTCTTTGCTCAAGAAAGCTAGAGACTTGTTCCACTAGATCTTGATCTTCTTTCGATAAAAAGCGAATGGTATAGCCAATATCCTGGTAATATTGCAATTTAGATTGCAAGGATTGAGCTTCACTTTTTTCAAGCAAATCCATTTTTGTGAAGAATAGTATTGGCTGAATATGTTTTGATTCAACCATTACTAAAAACTTATCTAACAAGTTCAAGCTTAGATTAGGCTCTTTAGCCGAGGACAATACGATCGCTTGATCAACATTCGCAATTGGTGGACGAACTAATTCATTTTTTCGGTCATCAATTGCTGTAATATATCCTTCTTGTTCTCCACTCTCTTCAAATTCTACGGAGTCTCCTACTAATGGTGTGATTTTCCTTTTACGAAAAACCCCTCTGCCTCTACAACGAAACACTTTGCCATTATAATCAACATAATAGAAACCACTCAATGCCTTTATTATTCTGCCTTTTGCCATTTACTCACCCTTTACATCTTCATAGCTTATTGTCTTTTCAATTAATAGTTCATCATCTCGCAATACTTTGTAGGAAGCTTCTTCAGCTTCGGCTATGGTTAAATCAATCTTAAAAGTAGTATCCTCTGTAATCATTTCCACTTCCTGATATAACTCTTGAATGGAATGATTAACATCGCCTACATAAATGCTAACAGATTGGGCTTCATTTTTATCAGGATCCTTCGTATATGGGACAGTAAAGGATTCGGTATGGGTAACTTGTTTTGGCTGTTCTGGCCCCTTAGAAACAGTAATTGTAATTTCTTGGCCTTTAACAACTTCCTCATTAGCAGCTGGATTTTGATCAATTACTTGCCCTTCTTCTACTTCATCGTGATATTCTTCAACAATTTTCGGCTTCAAATCATTACTAGTTAAATACTCCTCTGCTTCACTGACAGTCATTCCTGCTAATCTATTTAAACGAAATGTTTCCTGACCTTTACTTACTTCAAAAATAACCTTTGTATTACTTGGGACAACCTTATCACCTGGTGATGGTTGATGCTGAGATATGATCTTCCCTACAGGCTGATCAGAAAAAACCTCGTATGAAATCACATCTTGATAGCCAGCATCCAACAAACTTTTCTCTACACTCTCGTACTCTTCCCCAATATAATCTTCAAATTCCACTGTATCAGGACCTGTACTCACGTATACTGTAATATCTTTTCCTTCCTTCACCGTAGAATTGGCAGCAGGATATGTTTCGATAACATGATTCTCTTCTATTTCTTCGTGTGCCTCTGTTTCTTTGTTTACTTTTAACTGTAAGCTTTCTAATTCTTCCAATGCTTCTTGATAGCTTTGACCAGATACGTCTGGGATTTTCACATCCTTCGGTTCAAATAAACTTGGAAGTACAAATAGAGCTAATAGAATCGCGCCACATAATATCACTAAAAGACTTGTTACCCAAATTATAGACTTTTTTCTTTTCTTCTTTTTCTTTTCTTTTTTGGGCTTTTCCTTCTTACTAGTTTTAGAATCTGCTTTAACAATCGTTTCATCATCGGCGGCACTTACTTCTGTGTATGTGTCCTCTTTTAAAATGGGAATGGCCTTTGTAGTCCCATCTTCCTCATTATTAGGAGGTTCAAACCTCGGTTCATGAAGCTTTTCGGGATCTAATGCATGGATAACAGCATTTTCCATATCCATTGCCGATTGATAGCGATATAGCGGATCCTTCGTGGTCGCTTTCAGCATAATATTTTCAACAGATTGTGGAATATTTGCCTTCCATTCACGTATAGAGGGCAAATCCTTCTGCAAATGCTTTAATGCGATGGAGACAGCAGATTGCCCTGAAAACGGAAGCGTTCCAGTAATCATTTCAAACATTACAATACCAAGGGAGTAAATATCTGACTTAACATTAGCCTTTCCTCCACGAGCTTGTTCAGGAGATAAGTAATGGATCGACCCGAGAACAGAATTGGTTTGAGTTAATGCTGTGGCGCTAAGTGCAACAGCTATTCCAAAGTCCGTCACTTTAACTTGACCATATTGATCGATCAACATATTTTGGGGTTTTATATCTCTATGTATAATACCATTATCATGGGCATGTCCAATAGCGGATGAAATTTGAGCCATAATATCCAATACTTCTTCTAGCTCAATTGGTGCGTGTAATTGAATATATTGTTTTAATGTCATCCCATCAATATATTCCATTACCATATAATAGATTTGATCTTCTTCCCCAATGTCATAGATACTCACAATATTTGGATGAGATAAGCTTGTTGCAGCTTGTGCCTCCCGATGAAACCTTTTAATAAATTCATCATCATTTGCATATTCTAATCTTAATACTTTAATAGCCACTTCACGATCCAAAATTAAGTCGTTTCCTAGATAAACATTGGCCATACCACCACCGCCTACCAGTTTTTTTACTTGGTAGCGGTCGTTTAAAGTTCTCCCCTCTAACATTCAGAATCACCAACTTCTTCTTGCTGCTCGATAAGCGCGAGGGTAATATTATCCTCTCCACCACGTTGATTGGCCAATTGAATTAATTCATCAATTAATTGTTGTGAGCCTTTCTGTAACAATTTTTGATAAAGCTCATTATCGTCTATTTTATTTGTGAGCCCATCTGTACACAGTAATAGCTTGGACCCTTCTTCCCATGTTGTAGAATAAACATCTGGTTCTACATCTTTTTCCGTGCCAAGGGCCTTTAAAATAACATTTTTACGAGGATGAACCTGTGCATCTTCCTCTGAGAGTTGGCCAGTTCTCACTAGTTCACCCACTAAGGAATGGTCTGCTGTAATCTGCTTGTAGTCTTCCTTGTCTAGTAAGTAAGCTCTACTATCCCCGATATGAGCAACACTAATAAATGTTTGATGGCATATAGCTGCTACAATCGTTGTTCCCATCCCTTTGTATTTATCTTCCTGCTGTGATTGTTCATATACGGTATTATTTGCTTTAGATACAGCGGATTGTAACCACACCTCAGCGCTTTCCTTGTTGCTTACACGCGGTTCCTTATTTTCCCACATTCGTACTACACTTTCAATCGCTAATTGACTCGCTACATCTCCAGCCTGATGGCCTCCCATCCCGTCTGCCACTAGTGCCAATATGTGATCCGTATCTTCCAGAACAGATACTGCATCCTCATTAATTTCTCTAATCTTTCCTTTATCTGATCGAAAATAATATTTCATCCATTTACACCTCTTTACAAGGATTTCATCATTTCACACTATCTTTCTTTGTAAGTCTTGTAATAAAAAAACCATCACTATTTAAATCTTGAGGAAATAGTTGAATACCAAACTCAGTAAGACCTTGGCTATTTCTAAGGCCAATAGGTAACTCTTCAGAAAATAAGGGGTCTACTATAAACCGTTGGTTCTCATTCAAGAATCGCTTAATCACTAACTCATTTTCTTCTTTATTCACTGTACATGTACTATAGATTAATTTCCCATCCTTTTTCAATAATAGGGCTACGCTTTCTAATATCTCTTGTTGAATGGATACCAATTTTTTAATATCTGCCTCTTCTTTATTATATTTGATATCAGGTTTACTACGTAATACACCTAAACCAGAGCATGGGGCATCAATTAGAATTCGATCAAATGTAGCTTTTTCGTGCACCTGATCAAGTTTTCGTGCATCCGCCTGGCCTGTTTGGATACAAGTAAGTCCCAATTGTTCCGCTTTTTTCTTTACAAGCTTTGCCTTCTTTTCATGCAAATCATAAGCGAAAACAGTCCCTTTGTCACGTATTTTCTCTGCAATATGGGTTGCTTTTCCACCAGGGGCACTACAGGCATCTAATATCGTCATGCCTTCCGAAAGGTCCATCATTTCCGCAACTAGCATGGAGCTTTCATCTTGAACGGTGAACAGGTGTTCATCAAAAGCAGGATGTTTTAAAACATTTCCCTGATCGATTAAAATGCCTTGTTCTGATATTTCTGAGGCTCTTACTTTCAAACCGTCCTCGTGCAATTGTTTGATAAGGTCTGTTCTTTTGACTTTTAATGGCTGTGTACGAATACTTATTTGTTTATGGGTTATATTTGTTTCACACATTGCTTTTGTTATGTCTATCCCATATTGCTTTATCCATCTATTTACTAACCAATTTGGATGACTTGTAGTGATGCTGATTCTTTTATCTTCCTTCTTAACTTCATTTAAATCTGGTAATCCATTTCGTTGAACAGAACGTAACACACCATTGACAAAATTAGCAATTCCTTTGTGCCCACGTTTTTTAGCGATTTCTACAGACTCGTGAATGATAGCATGATCAGGTATTTTCGTCAGATAATGCATTTGATAAATAGATAAATAGAGCAGCCATTTCACCCAATTATCCAGCTTTTTTTTCTTATTAACAAAGGAATTAAGGTAGTATTCAAGTGTCAATTTGTGTTGTAGGGTGCCATAAACAATTTCTGTTAATAGCGCACCATCTCGTGTATCCAAATCATATTTTTTCATGGCCTGATCAATGGTTAAATGACTATAACCGCCTTTTTCCCCTATTTTCAGTAATAAATCTAATGCTATTTTTCTTACCTGATCATTTTTCTTCATTCGCCTAATTTCTCCCCTACTTCAAGGTTATTCCCAACACCTCTTATAAAATCTGCTGCTGACATCTTTTTTTTGCCAGCTGGTTGAAGTGTCTTAATGATTATCCCTTTACTATCACCTGTTGCAACAACAATACCGTCCTCCGTTATATCGACAATCTCACCAGGATGTTGATTCGTTTGCTTTTCCGATTTTGTGGCATGGTAAATTTTTAGATTGTTTCCTCTCCATTTAGTGGAAGCTACGGGCCATGGGTGCAAGCCACGTATTTGATCAAAAATTTGCTGCATCGAATTTTCCCATTTAATTTTTTCTTGCTCTCTTGTAATGTTCGGAGCAAATGTCGCTAAAGCTTCCTCTTGCTTTATAGGTTCAATTTGTTCATTAAAANNGGAATCGTATCGGAAAGTAAGTCTGCTCCGATCACTGATAGTTTATCATGTAAACTTCCGACATCATCTTGTTCGGTGATCTTTACCTCTGATTGACTGATAATATCACCAGCATCTAATTTTTCTGCCATGTACATAATAGTAATACCTGTTTTTTGATGGCCATTTAATATGGCATAATGAATGGGAGCTCCACCTCTTAATTCTGGCAATAGTGAAGCATGAACATTGATACAGCCATATCTTGGTATGTCTAACAGCTCTTTAGGTAAGATTTGGCCAAATGCAGCGGTCACAATTAGATCTGGTTCTATTGCTTGTATTGGTTCGAAATTATCTTTTATTTTTTCTGGTTGAAATACAGGAATATTGTTTTTTTCTGCAGCAACCTTCACAGATGGTGGTGTCATCGTTTTTTTTCTACCTTTTGGTCGATCTGGTTGGGTGACAACTAATTCTACCAAATAACCATCTTCTAATATTCGCTCTAATATGGGAACTGCGAAATCAGGTGTTCCCATAAAGATAACCTTTTTCATTCTTACCAACCCCATTTTCCTTTACATTAATTGATATGGTTCAAAATCCACCGTTATAGTAAGATCATTTTTTTGAATATCTTCATAATAATAGTCGAGTATTTTACGAATAATCTCGTGTTGCATTGGTTCATTTTTATATTTTATCATGCACTGATAGCGATATCTATTGTTAATCCTTATAATCGGTGACGGTGTAGGTCCTAAAATCGTTGCATCATTTGTTAGATGTTTATACAATAGCTTGCTAATCATTTTCGTGACCTCCATTACCTTCAATTGGTTAGGATGAGACACATTAATTAGTGTTAGAAAATAATATGGAGGATAATGAAAATTCTTTCGCATATTCATTTCCTGTAAAAAGAATTGAGAATAATTATATTGGCTTGCTAATTCAATACTATAGTGCTCTTTTGAATATGTTTGAATAATTACTTCACCAGGAAGCTGATGACGCCCTGCTCTACCACTAACTTGTGTTAATAATTGAAAGGTTTTCTCTGAGGCTCGAAAATCTGGTAAATTTAACATAGCATCCACTGCAAGCACACCTACTAAAGTGACATTTTCAAAATCTAATCCTTTCGCGATCATTTGAGTTCCTAACAATATATTCGCTTCTTTGCTTTGGAACTTCTGCAGTAACCGTTCATGTGCACCTTTTCTCCTCGTGGTATCAACATCCATTCGTACAATTTTTGCATCAGGGATGACCTGCATCAAGGCTTCCTCCACTTTTTGGGTACCTGTTCCAAAATAACGAATCTGATCACTCTGACAATTTTCACATTCTTGCATCATTGGTATTTGATAATCACAATAATGACATTTTAATAAATGATTACTTTTATGATAGGTTAAAGCTATATCACAATGTGGACATTTCACTACATCCCCACATTCTCGACACATAACAAAAGTAGAATATCCCCGTCTGTTTAAGAATAAAACTACTTGCTCTTTTTTGGCTAATCTTTCTTCGATCGCACCTAGCAATCTCTTGGAAAACATCGTCCGATTACCAGCATGTAATTCTTCACGCATATCGACAATTTCTACCGGGGGCATTACTTGGTTATTCATTCTGTCAGGCATTTCTAATAAATGGTATACATTTTTTTTTGCACGGGCATATGATTCAAGTAATGGGGTGGCACTTCCTAATACCACTGGACATTGATGATAAATCCCACGTTGCTTCGCTACTTCTCTTGCATGGTATCGCGGCTGTTCCTCCTGCTTATAGCTTGTTTCATGTTCCTCATCAATAATAATAATACCTATATTCTCAAATGGAGCAAAAATAGCTGATCTTGCGCCTACAACTACTTTTACTTCTCTTTTGTGAATCTTTGTCCACTCATCAAATTTTTCTCCAGGCGATAAGGCACTATGTAATACCGCTACTTCCCCACCGAATCTCTCTTTAAAACGTTGAACCATTTGTGGAGTTAGTGCTATTTCTGGAACTAAAACAATCGCTTCTTGTCCTTTTTGTAATACTTTTTCTATAGATTGTAAGTATACTTCTGTTTTCCCGCTACCCGTTACTCCATGGAGAAGAAATACCTCAGACTGTTCCTTCTCGATTGCCTTCCATATTGGTTCAATAGCAACTTGCTGTTGATCACTTAAGGGTAGTGGTTTTGTTCGTTTAAATTCTCTGTTTTGGTAAGGATTACGGTATACCTTCTTTTCAATTTTCTTTAACAATCCCTTTTTAATCAATGCTTGAATAGTACTCGTTGTCGTCTCACAAGCACGAAGTAAATCACCTTGTTCGACAGATTCATTGTTTTTAAGAAAATATTCTAACACTAACCGTTGTTTTTGAGCGTTTTTGGATAGATCTTGTATCGCCTCTTCTATTAAGTATAACTCTTTATTTGGTTCAATAAACGATACTTTTTTGATCGTTTCCTTCGATTGAACTATATAATGAATCTGAACATGTCCATTTTTCATTTCCTTGTGTAATTCTCGATAATTTCCATTTCGCTGCAAAAACTCATCAAAGCTAATAACTGTTCTGCCATCAAATAATTTTTGTAAGGACTTCGGCAATTCTTCAAAGGTTAATGCTTCAATTTCCTTTTTGTATTTTGCTTTTAAAACTTGTGGTAGCATTGCTTGATATGCTTGAATATATAAACTAATTGTCTCCTCTGCAAGCCATTTACCTAGTTCTAATAATTCATCTGTTAATACAGGGGTCATATCCATTACCTGACTAATTTTACGCAACTTATCAAATTCAGATTCCGCTACAAGATTGACAACGAATCCCATCACCTTTCTTGGTCCAAACGGTACAGAGACTCTCATACCTTTTTTTATTAATCCTACCATCTCAGGTGGAACGAGGTAATCAAACGAGTGATTCGTTTGATTTGTCGGAACATCGACAACTACTTTTGCTACTTGCATATTAATCCTTCCTTAATTCCTGATCAATAAATAATAATATTTGTCTAGCGATTTCGTTCTTAGAGTTTTGGTTGATGTGACTTTCTTTTCCATCCTTCGTTAAAAAGGTTACTTCGTTTTGATCTGATTGGAAGCCAATATCGATTCGACTTATGTCATTTATCACAATCGCATCTAAGTTTTTTTTCGTTATTTTTTCTTTACCATATTCTATTAAGTGTTGACTTTCTGCTGCAAATCCCACCAGATATTGATCCTGTTTTTGACCTCCAAGATACTCTAAAATATCACGTGTTCTTTCCAATTCTATAGACAAATTATTTGGTTGTTTTTTTAATTTTTGCTGATGGAATTCAACAGGTCGATAGTCTGCTACGGCTGCAGCACTAATCACAATATCCATTTCCCCATACAAACGATTCATCTGTTGAAACATTTCCTCTGCTGTTACTACATCAAATCGGTTCACATGCTTAGGAGTTTCAAGTGAAGTAGGACCAGAGACCAAATACACTTGGGCGCCTTCTTTACTAGCTTCTTCCGCAAGTGCATAACCCATTTTTCCTGACGAATGATTCGTAAAAAAACGAACAGGATCTATTGCTTCTCTGGTCGGTCCAGCCGAAATTAATATTTTCTTCCCTGTTAAATGTTGTCTTGACTGAAATTGTTGCTCTAACAAACGAACAATTTGCTCTGGTTCTTCTAAGCGACCTTTCCCAACATAACCACAAGCGAGATAGCCTTCTCCTGGTTCGATGAAATGATAACCCCAATTGTCTAATGTCTGCATATTCCGTTTAACTGCAGGGTGTTGGTACATATGAACATTCATTGCAGGAGCGATGTATACGGGGGCTTCTGTTGCTAACATTATCGTTGTTAACATATCATCTGCTAACCCGTTAGCGATTCGACCGATTAAATTAGCGGTGGCAGGGGCAAGCAAAATGAAATCCGGCCAATCTGCCAGATCAATATGTGCAATCTTATTCGGGTCCTTTTCATCAAACGTATCAATATAGACTTCATTTCTTGAAATAGCTTGAAAGGATAGTGGTGTAACGAATTCAGTTGCACTTTTAGTCATGACTACTTTCACATTAGCTCCAGCTTGCGTTAGCTTACTAGTTAATGCAATAGCCTTATATGCCGCAATTCCTCCTGATACACCTAATAATACTTTTTTTCCATTAAGCATGATCTCACACCCTCAAAATGAATTTTTACAAGTACTGTATAGAAGAAACCCTCGCAAGCAGAAGCAATGCGAGGGATATAATCGTCTCATTATCAGGGAGACTTCCGTCAGTAGAATTTTCTCTTTCTTCATAGCTAGCGAAACTTATCAGGATGTTAAGCGCCTGTTCTTCTAAGCTTTATATGTTTGATCTACACACCTCTTAAAGCAAAGGAGTTAAGTACACTAAGCGCCGTGATAACTGAAATTAATCTATTACCGAATCTTCGTCTACTGTTAGTTTTTCTTCTAAAATTTCTTCTAAGGCTAAACCTACATATGTTGCAGAGTCAGGACGGGAAACCTGATGGATCTTTGTGTCTTGAATTTGTCTAGCTCTTTTGGCAGCTAAAGTTACCAACGTGTATTTTGAATTGATTTTCGATTGAAGCTTATCAATAGATGGCTCTAATATCATTCTTTTTCAACCTCCAATAATGATTTATATTGTTTAATTACTCTTTCTTTTTTACAATGCTCTCCTTGGACAATGGATTGAACTTTGCTTACTGCATTCATTACATCGTCATTCACCACAACATAATCATAGGCATCCATCATCTCAATCTCATTACGCGCTTCTTCTAATCTACTCGAGATTAGATCCTCAGACTCTGTACCTCTATCTTGTATCCGATTTTTCAGCTCCTCTAAACTTGGAGGAATTAAGAATATGAAAACACCTTGAGGAAAGTTTTCCTTAACCTGCATGGCACCCTGTACTTCAATTTCAAGAAATACATCATGGCCATCCTCGATCATCTTTTCTACATATTGTTTTGGTGTTCCGTAATAATTGCCTACATATTCAGCATATTCTAATAGCTTTCGCTGTTGTATCATTTCTTTAAACTCGTCATGGGTACGGAAGAAATAGTCTACACCATCTCTTTCGCCCTCACGTTTTGAGCGGGTAGTCATTGAAATTGAATATTTCAAGTTAGTATCTTGCTCAAATAATGCCTTTCTAACAGTTCCTTTGCCAACACCTGAAGGTCCTGACAAAATAAATAGTATCCCTTTTTCTTCTATCAAAATACTTCCTCCTATTTATTCATCACTAATTTCATCATGACTAATCACTCTTTGTCCAACGGTTTCAGGTTGAACGGCTGATAGTACAACATGATCACTATCTGTGATAATAACAGCTCTTGTCCTTCTTCCGTATGTAGCATCAACTAACTTATTATTATCTCTTGCTACTGTAATAATTCTTTTAATTGGTGCAGACTCAGGTGATACAATTGAAATTATACGATTTGCGGAGACTACATTTCCAAAGCCAATATTAATTAATTTTAAACTCATCTCGAGCTCCCCCTTATTTAAATAAGAACACATTTCTCTATTATTCAATATTTTGAATCTGTTCTTTGATCTTCTCTAAATCACTTTTCATATGTATAATTTGTTCACTTATTCCCGCATCATTTGATTTGGATCCGATTGTATTACACTCTCGATGCATTTCTTGTACGATAAAGTCCAATCGTCGCCCCACTGCACCTACCTCGTGCACCAATGAATCAAATTGATTTATATGACTATGCAATCTTGCCAATTCTTCAGATATATCCCCTTTTTCTGCTAGGACTGCTATATCCTGATTTAACTTAGTTTGATCGATAATTGGAGCATCCTGAAGATATTCATCCATTCTAGCTTTTATTCTTTCTTGATACTCTATTATAACAATATTTCTTCGTTCACCCAACCATTTTAATTTATTTTCTATGTTTCTTATATAATTCAAGATATCAATGCATAGATTTTGTCCCTCTTTTTTCCTCATTTCCTCTACTTGTTTTAACGCTTCTGCTATTTTTTCTAATATAATGGAATCTAAGTGGGAACTCATTTTGCTATCTTCTTCTTCGATTTCCATAACTTGAGGTAATTGGGCGACTAAATCTATCGTTATCTCTCCAGCAAGGTTCAATTCTTTTTGTACTTCCTTTAACTGCTCGACATATTGCCTCACAAGATTCCAATTCGTTCGCATGCGTTGTTGTAACTGCTCGCCTTGTATTTGTATGGAAAGCTCCACTCGTCCTCTATGTAAATGTTTTTTTATCATTTGTTTTATTTTGTTCTCGATTGGTAAAAGGAAATTCGGTATCTGGGAAGAGATATCTAAAAAACGATGATTAACTGTTCTCATTTCAATTATAATATTCCAATCTTCTGTCTGATACTGTGCCTTTCCATAGCCTGTCATACTTCTCATTCCAATCACTTCCAATTAATAACTAGTATGGACGCACTTTATCCACCATAAACATCATACCAAAAACAAGAAAGCTTTCACAACTGATTTTGAGTCTGATTGGGTAAATAATAAAGCATCATGTTATAATATGAAAACGAGGTGATAGAAATGGTCTTTGATGGAGTCGTAACAAGAGCTATTGCTCATGAATTAGATAGGAAGCTTTCTTCTGGAAGAGTCCTTAAAATATATCAACCAACAGAAACAGAGCTATTGTTCACCATCCGACAATATGGAGAGAATAAACAATTGTTACTGTCTGCACACCCTTCTTATGCAAGGATTCATGTAACAGAAGATCAATATGATAATCCTAGAGAACCAACCATGTTTTGTATGATGTTAAGGAAACATCTAGGTGGTAGTTTCATTGAATCCGTCGAACAAATAGAAAATGAAAGGATTCTTCACATCCATTTCCAAACAAAAAACGAAATTGGTGATTTAAGTGTAAAAAAGCTAGTCGTTGAGTTAATGGGAAAGCACAGTAATATCATTTTAGTTGATCAAGATAGACAATTGATATTAGATAGTATTAAACATATTTCTGGTGCACAAAATAGACATCGATCTATTCTTCCAGGAAATGAATACATCTCCCCCCCTAGTCAAAATAAGGTAAATCCAATAAACGTGGACGAAGAAATGTTCATTCGCAAGCTTGACTTTAATGCAGGAAAACTGGATCAACAAATTGTCCAAACATTTATGGGGATCTCCCCACTTTTAGCAAATGAAATTATTTACCAAGCAAGGCTCGGGAATTTAGACGATTATAAGCAAGCTTTTAAAAAAATTATCTCCCCAATTAGAGAAAATGAGTATGTGCCACAAATTCTGCACGATAATAAAAGTCGTTTTTATGTTCTTGATTTAGAAAGTTATAGCGGTGAGAAAAAACGTTTTAATAGTGTAAGTGAAATGCTAGATACTTATTATTCCGGAAAAGCAGAACGAGATCGTGTCAAGCAAAAAGCAGGTGATTTAATTCGTTTTTTAACGAATGAAGTGAAAAAAAATCAACGAAAGCTCTTGAAGTTAGATAAGACTTTAGAAGAGGCAGAGCATGCTGATCGATATCAACGAGATGGAGAATTGTTAACTGCGCATATGCACCTTGTCCGAAAAGGAGATAAACAGGTTGAGGTGACAGATTATTATGATCCAAATCAGGTGACAAGAACCATAAAACTCAATGAGCATAAAACACCAAGTGAAAATGCCCAAGCCTTCTTTAAAAAATATCATAAATTAAAAAAGTCTAAGCAAATGGTGGAAGAAGAGAAGAAGAAAGCTAATGAAGAAATTGTCTATTTAGAAGAGATTATCGAACAAATTAATTCTGCTCGCGAACAGGATATTGAAGAAATCCGAGAAGAATTACAAGAACAAGGTTATTTAAAGAAAAAAAGCGGAAAGGGTAAACCAAAGAAAAAAACGACAAAACCAGAACCTGAAACCTTTTATGCGTCCGATGGTACTATTATCTTAGTTGGTAAAAACAATAAACAGAACGAGTATTTAACCAACCGTATTGCTCGAAAAAATGAAATTTGGTTGCATACAAAGGATATTCCTGGATCACATGTTGTCATTCGTTCCACTGATCCTAGTGCAGGCACATTACATGAAGCAGCGCAATTAGCTGCGAACTTCAGTAAGTCAAAAAACTCTTCTTCCGTACCAGTGGATTATACGTTAATTCGCCATGTTAAAAAACCGAATGGGGCAAAGCCTGGATTTGTAATATATGAAAACCAAAAAACTCTTTTCGTCACACCAGATAAAGCGTTTATAAGCAAATTAAAAAATAAATAGCAAGAGCGATCTCATTTGAGGTCGCTTTTTTTATACGTTAGGAAAGTATAAATTTTTGCAGGAGGTAAAGCGACGAAGCGAAAATCTTGATGTCCAAAGTATAAGAAAAGCTAACGCATCCGCTAAAGGATGATATGAACGGGCGTCCAGCGATTTTGTTCTGGACGAACATCCTCATGCTTAGAAAACTTCATTCAGGGTATGAATAAGTGAAATGGAAAAATAGCGGGAGATGAAATGGATGAAAGATAAATTCTTACTAAAAATTAGAGATAGCTTCTGGTTTGTTCCTTTTCTTTATGGAATTAGTGCCATTATACTTGTGTATCTCACTATTTATATAGATGCCTTTGTTATCCATCATTTTAAACAAGCGATACCTAACGTATTATTAACCTCTAAGGATGTTGCAATTGAATTATATGCTTCTTTAGTTACTGCAGGATTAACGATGACAACAATCAGTTTTTCCGTCATTATGGTTGTATTAACGACTTACAGTATGCAGTTTTCTCCGAGGACCTTACAAGATTTTATGCATCATCAAACAACGCAGCATGTTCTTGGTGTCTATAGCTTTAGCTTTATATTTGCACTTCTTAATTTATTGATGGTTGGAAAAGCAGACCTGCTTCTTGGTCCGATAATCATGGTAATAATCGCTATTATTGATTTAGCATTTTTTATTTCATTTATCCATCATTCGGCCAGATGGATTCAAGTAAATAATCTCATTGCTTCGATTCGAGATGATGGTACAAAAATTATTAAACGATCAGATAAAGAGGTAGACTTTGTTGAATCAGAAGAGTGGAATGAAGAAGAAATAAATGGGTTAGGTAAGTTACAAATAACAAAGATTCCAACATTAAAATCTGGTTATGTCCAAAAAATTGATTGGGATGGATTAGTCCGATGGGCTATGAAACATGAGTGTGTCATTCGGGTACATGTACATGTTGGTGATTTTGTTTCACAGGAATATGTCCAAATGTCCGTATACATGAACAAATCCATCGATACTTTCCAAATGCTCGAGGAAATGGTTATTGTTGGAAATGAAAGAACAGACCTACAGGATATTGAATTTATATTACAAAAAATGGTTGAAATAGCTTTAAGGGCTATCTCACCTGCGGTTAACGACCCTCATACAGCCATAAATTGTATTAATCGAATTGGAGCGTTACTTATAGATATCGGTGAATCCTATAAGGAGACAAAATTTATTGCGGATAATAATAACAGACTCAGAGTAATCAAAAAAACGAAAACCTATCAAAATTATCTGTACAAAAGCTTTTATCAAATTCGCCATTATGGAAAAGAAGATATTTCTATTGTTTATAGTATGATAGAAATATTATTTAAAATAGCAATCGTTAGTGACGATAGAATAAAGAAAGAGATTTGGAAATTTCATGGTTACATTATGGATATTATCGATTGGGAATCATTATCAGAGTTAGATTATTACCATTTGAAACAGATATACGATAAATTAGTAGCTTGCTGTTCTGGATATGAGCATACAAAATAATGTGAAATCAGGATGATAATTAAACAATTAACAACCCAGACTCTATCCTTCGGCTAAGTCTGGGTATTGTTTTAGTAATCTTTAATCATCTTTAGTTTTTATGATTAACTTTAAACTTAATTCGATTGATAATAGCCAGCTAATAGTATATTTCCTTAGCGCAAGATTCTACTTAGAGAAAAAATACTACTGCACCACCCACATTCGTCATCTTTGGATTCAGAATAAGTCGAACAATAGCGAATTTATTCTTTTCTTGCGGTTGCCCGGGAAATGAACTTAACTATTCCCTAATTCATCTCGCCATTCTAACAGACTATTTTTTTCTTCTACTGTAATTTCATTATTCTCTACCAATGCCTCTGCTAAAACATCAAAGTTCGTAATGGTGGCATAAGCTATCTTCTCACTTGTAAACTGCTGATCTGCTTTCTTTAATCCATAGCTAAAGATGGCAAGAACACTTAACACTTTTGCACCTGCCTCCTGTAAGACAAGGGCACTTTCTATAGAGGATCCGCCTGTTGAAATTAAATCCTCAATAACGATTACCTTTTCGCCTTTTTCAATTTTACCTTCAATCTGATTTTGCTTACCATGACCTTTTGGCTTTGACCGAACATAAACCATAGGTAAACCTAAATGTTCTGCAAGCCATGCCGCATGAGGAATCCCTGCAGTTGCACAGCCAGCAATTACGTCTGGTTTTTCTGGCAATTGTTCAATTATATTAGCAAATTCGATCACTATCTTCTTACGGATTTCTGGATAAGACATCGTTAATCGGTTATCACAATAAATGGGGGAATGAATTCCTGAAGTCCAGACGAATGAACGATCTGGCTTAATTTGAATTGCATTAATTTTGTAAAGTGCATTTGCTATTTCTTTTGATTTAAGCATTATTCCACTCCTTTATCACACGTTCGTAATTCGCCTTTGGATTATCTGCTTTAGTAATACTACGGCCTATTACTAAATAATCGGCACCATTTTTTTTGGCAAAGGCAGGTGTTGCTACTCGTTTTTGATCATCCTTATTCGAATTAGCGAGGCGAATACCTGGCGTTACGGTTAAAAATTCATTGCCACATACTTGCTTAATCCTATTTGTCTCTCTTGCTGAACACACCACCCCATCGGCACCACTTTCCTTCGAAAGGAGAGCTAACCGTTTCACAGCATCCTCAATAGACTGTTTAATATATAATTCATTCTCTAAAACAATCTGATCCATCGATGTTAACACTGTAACAGCAATTAGTTTAGGGGGACTATCAGTAGTGCCTGCTTGTAAACCTCTTTTGGCTGCTTTAATCATCTCACTACCTCCAGTTGCATGAACATTGACAATATCGACATTTAGATTAGCTAAATTGAACATTGCTTTCTCTACTGTTGTTGGAATGTCATGTAATTTTAAATCTAAAAAGATTGGGTGATTATGTTGTTTTAACCATTTTATAATTTGCGTACCTTCCCGATAAAATAGTTCCATTCCAACTTTAACAGGAACTCCGTAGAAATTATGCTTATCTATAAATTGTTGCACTTCTTTTGCTGAGCGAAAATCTAGTGCAAGAAAAAATGGATTATCCATCAACATGCCCCTTTCCTATCGCTTCTTCTACAGACGAAAACCCGTATTTCGCCAATGTTGCTTCTAACTGATGAATAATATCAGGACAAGCAAATGGGTTTTGAAAATTTGCCGTACCGATTGCTACTGCATGAGCGCCAGCGAGTAAAAATTCTAATACATCCTCTGCTGTCATAATCCCACCCATTCCAATAATGGGAATGTCTAGTGCCTGTCGCACTTCATAAATCATTCGAATCGCAATTGGTTTTATCGCAGGTCCAGATAGTCCTCCTGTTCGATTAGCGATCAGTGGGGCACGTTTTTTCAGGTTTATTTGCATACCTGTCAATGTATTAATCATGGAAAGTCCATCAGCACCTGCATCTACCACTGCTCTTGCCATTGTTGTAATATTAGTCACATTTGGGGAAAGCTTCACATAAACAGGATACTTGCTTGCCTCTTTCACTTTATACGTAACTTCCTTCGCAAGATCAGGATCTGTTCCAAACTGGACCCCACCTTCTTTGACATTGGGACAAGATATGTTCAATTCAATTGCAGCGATATCTGTTGAATGATTTAGCTTCTCTATAACCCTTACATATTCTTCCACAGTACTTCCTGCAACATTTGCTATAACAGGTGTATTAAACTGTCGTAAAAAGGGTAGCTCATCTTTTATTATAGTTTCTACACCAGGGTTTTGAAGTCCAATTGCATTTAACATACCACTTGAAGTCTCTGCTACTCGAGGTGTAGGATTACCATATCTTGCTTCACCCGTTGCTGCCTTGACAATAATTGCACCTAACTCATTAAGATCGAAAAATTGACTGTACTCTTTCCCAAATCCGAAGCAACCAGATGCAGGCATAACAGGATTCTTTAAATCTAATCCAGGTAATTTCACTGCCACATTCATGCTAAAATCACCTCATTTGCATAAAATACCGGACCATCCTTGCATATCTTTTTGTTCTTCGATGGATCAGCTTTTAATGGAACAACACACGCATAGCAGGTCCCTACACCACAACCCATTCTTTCCTCTAAGGAAATATAGCCTTTTTGATCTTGCAATTGGTTAGTAACCGCCTGAAGCATGGGAGTCGGACCACATGAAAAATAATAATCTATCGGGGAATTTAAATTACCAATTATATCCGTAACAAAGCCCTTTTGACCATAAGATCCATCATTCGTTGCAATGTATACATCACCTAGCTGTCGAAACTTTTCTTCGTAAAAAACTTGTGCTTTTGTTTGAAATCCAAGAACACTAGTGACCCTTACCCCTTCTTCCTTCAATTTCTTACCAAGATAGTACAGAGGAGGGACACCAATCCCTCCACCTACTATAAGAGCGTGATCTAAATTTAAATCCTCAATCGGATAATGTGTACCACAAGGGAGAATAACATCTAGGTAATCCCCTGTCTTAGATTTACTTAGTTCACGTGTTCCCTCTCCAAAGATTTTAAAAATGACGGTAAATGTCTCTTTTTCCGTATCTACATTGGCAATGGAAACTGGTCTACGTAACATGTGACCATTTAGTGCAATATGAACAAATTGCCCTGGCTTTAATTCATGACTGATGGTTGAATGCAAAACCATTTCGAACGTATCCTCTGCAATTTCTATATGGCTTTTGATTTCGATTAATTGCTTCGTTATCACAGAACCACTGCCTTCCCTTGTACTGCTGGTCTTGCAGTAAATGTCGTGGAATCAATTACATTGACGATAGCTTCAGCTGTATCTAAGCTTGTGAGACAAGGAATTCCATGCTCCACAGCTTCTCGGCGAATTCTAAAGCCATCGGATCTCGGCTTTTTCCCTGATGTTAGGGAGTTTACGACAACCTGAACCTCACTTTTTTCAATGATGGATAGAACATTTTTACCTTCTGCACCCACTTTTCCTACAGAGGTTACTGGTAAATTTAAGCTTTCGAGATGGTTTGCTGTTCCTTCTGTTGCAAATAAGTGGAAGCCGAGCTCAAAGAATCTCTTGGCTATTTCTCCCGCCTCTTCTTTATCCTTATCGGCAACGGTAATTAGCACGGCACCTTCCATTGGTATCTTTAATCCGGATGCTGTAAGTCCCTTGTATAATGCTTTTTCTAATGTGCGGTCCCGTCCAATCGCTTCACCTGTTGATTTCATCTCAGGTCCGAGCATGGTATCAACACTCCGCAGTTTTTCAAAGGAAAAGACAGGCACTTTTACAGATACCGTTTCCGGTTCAGGGAGTAATCCTTTTTCATAACCCATTTCGGTTAACGATTCACCGATAATACATCTTGTTGCTAAGTTCGCCATCGTAACACCTGTAATTTTACTTAAAAACGGGATTGTACGACTTGCTCTTGGGTTAACCTCTAGCACATATACTTCATTCTTATGCACCACAAACTGAATATTAATGAGTCCTTTGACACCTAGTTTTTCTGCAATTTTGATCGTAATGTCCACACATTGTTGTTTGATATTCTCTGTTAAACGTTGCGTTGGGTAAACTGCGATCGAATCTCCAGAGTGAACACCTGCACGTTCAATATGTTCCATTACTCCAGGAATAATGGTTGTATCTCCATCACTAATCGCGTCAACCTCTACTTCTATACCTGTTAAATATTTATCAATTAATACAGGATGCTTATGCTTAATATGATTCGTTTTGGCAAGATAGCCTTCCAGCTCCTCTTCATTGTAAACAATCTCCATCTGACTACCACCAATGACATACGATGGACGCACTAATACTGGATATCCGATTGATTCGGCTGCTTCCTTAGCTTGATCTAGTTTACGAACACTTTTTCCCTTTGGTTGAGGAATCTGAAGTTCTTGTAACAGTTGCTCGAATTTATCTCGATCTTCCGCTGTATCAATTGCTTCAAGTGGTGTACCTAGTATCCGGACACCTCTACGTTCTAAGCCTTCTGCTAAATTAATAGCGGTTTGCCCACCGAATTGAACAATTACACCTTCTGGCTTTTCTAAATCCACAACATGCATCACATCTTCAAGAGTCAATGGTTCAAAATACAGCTTGTCAGATACACTGAAGTCTGTCGAGACGGTTTCTGGATTACTATTCATAATAATCGCTTCATAGCCCGCTTCCTTTAGAGCTAATACGGAATGTACTGTAGCATAGTCAAATTCTATCCCTTGTCCAATTCGTATTGGTCCAGAACCAATAACGATAACTTTTTTACGATCTGTTACGATCGATTCATTTTCTTCCTCATAAGCACTATAGAAATATGGTGTTTCCGATTCAAATTCTGCCGCACATGTGTCAACCATCTTATAAACAGGCAATAATCCTTCTGATTTCCTAGTCTCATAAATTTTATCGACATTGACTCCCCATACTCGGGCTATTTGCGTATCGGACAACCCGAGATGTTTCGCTTCCTTTAATGCTGTTAAATCATTTCGATTATTAGCCAGCTTTATTTCGAAATCTATCATTTTCTTTACTTTTGTTAAAAAGAAGAGGTCAATTTTTGTTAACTGATGAATTTCTTCTACTGTCATACCTTTTCGTAAAACTTCAGCCAAAACGTAGATTCGTTCATCGTCTGGTTTGACTAAACGTTCTGTTAATTCTTTTATGGTGTTTTCTGTTAGTTTAGGTAAGAAAAAGTCTTCACCACTAATATCTAATGAGCGAATTCCCTTTAGCATCGATTCCTCAAAATTCCTCCCAATTGCCATGACTTCACCCGTCGCCTTCATTTGTGTCCCTAATTGACGGTTACCGAGGACGAATTTATCAAAAGGGAAGCGTGGAAATTTAGTCACAACATAATCCAATGCTGGCTCGTAGCACGCATAGGTTGTACCAGTAATTGGGTTCATTATTTCATCTAATGTCATTCCAATCGCGATTTTTGCTGCAATTTTTGCAATAGGATAACCTGTTGCTTTTGAGGCGAGTGCAGATGAGCGGCTTACCCTTGGATTTACTTCGATAATATAGTATTGGAAGCTTTCCGGATCGAGCGCTAGCTGTACATTACAACCACCTTCAATTTTTAATGCGCGAATAATTTTAAGAGATGCCGATCGTAACAGCTGGTATTCGCGGTCGCTCAATGTTTGAGAAGGTGCTACAACGATTGAATCTCCTGTATGAATACCTACTGGGTCAATATTCTCCATATTACAAACAACTATTGCTTGATCATTTTGATCACGCATTACTTCATACTCTATTTCTTTATATCCTGCTATATTTCTTTCAATTAAGCATTGATTGACCGGGGACAAAGAAAGTCCGTTTCGCGTGATCTCTCTTAATTCCGTCTCATTGTAGCACATTCCGCCTCCAGTACCACCAAGTGTGTAGGCAGGACGTACGATAAGTGGGTAACCAATCTTTCCTGCAAATTCTAGTGCTTCGTCTACTGTATGAACAATTTGGCTTTCAGGTACAGGTTCGTTAATTTGATTCATTAGATCACGGAATTTTTCACGATCTTCTGCTTGTTGAATTGCTTCTAGCTTTGTACCGAGTAATTCTGTCCCTGTTTCCTCTAGTATTCCAGATTCATCTAAAGCAACTGCCAAATTTAGTCCTGTTTGACCTCCAAGTGTAGGTAAAATCGCATCAGGTCGTTCTTTTCTAATAATTTTGGATAAGAATTCAACAGAAAGAGGCTCCATATAAACAGTATCCGCTACTGTATGATCTGTCATAATGGTTGCCGGATTCGAGTTTGCTAAGATAACAGTATAGCCCTCTTCTTTTAAGGATTGGCAAGCTTGCGTACCAGAATAATCAAATTCGGCTGCTTGTCCTATGACAATCGGTCCTGAACCAATAACTAGTATTTTTTGAATATCTGTTCTTTTGGGCATTATGCTTCCTCCTTCAATGATGCTTGAAATGCTTTAATCGTTGCAATAAACTGATCAAACAAATAGTTGGTATCATCAGGTCCTGGTGAAGCTTCTGGATGATATTGCACGGAAAAAGCAGGATATTTCGAATGCTTAACCCCTTCAACCGTCTTATCATTTAACGCTATTTGTGTTAATTCTAATTCCGTATTTTTAATGGATTCCTCTGTTACAGCATAGCCATGATTTTGAGATGTTAAGTACGTACGCTTTGTTTCATAATCGTAGACAGGGTGATTGGATCCTCGGTGTCCAAATTTAAGTCTTCCCGTATCCGCACCACAAGCAAGAGAAAGCAGTTGGTGACCTAAACAAATTCCAAAGGTTGGGACTGTTGGGATTACCTTTTTAATCATTTCAATCGCTTCTGGAACATTTTTTGGATTACCTGGTCCGTTTGTTAACATTATTCCGTCTGGTTTAAGGCGTAATATGTTTTCTGCACTATAATTATATGGAACTACTGTCACATGACAACTTCTTTTCGTTAATTCTCGTAAAATACCATGCTTCATTCCGAAATCTACTAGTACAACTCGATATCCTCTACCAGGGGCAACATAAGGCTTCATCGTTGAAACGCGAGCAACCTGATCTGTAAGTAATTCTTTCGACTCCAATTTAGCTAGTAAAAATTCTTTTTCTTCATACTCCCCATACTCTTTAGCCTTTGATAGGATACCTTTCATTGTTCCATACTTGCGGAGAATTTTCGTTAGTTTTCTAGTATCGATACCAGCTATACCAGGAATATTATTGGCTTTTAGAAATTGATCGAGACCCTCGTCACTTCTAAAATTTGAAGGAGTTTCACAAAATTCTTTAACGACAAAGCCAAAAATTGATGGATTAATCGTCTCAAAATCATCCTTATTGATACCATAATTTCCGATTAATGGATATGTCATTGTCACAATCTGCCCGCAATAAGAGGGATCAGATAAAGTTTCTTGATAACCAGTCATTCCTGTATTAAAAACAACCTCTCCGATACTCTCTTCAGTAGAACCAAATGCTTGACCTTCAAAAACTGTTCCGTCCTCTAAAACTAACAATCTATTCACTATGCTTCCTCCTTATATACGACTTCTCCTTGATAGATGGTTGCAATAGGCTTTCCTACTATTTCCCACCCATCAAAAGGTGTATTTTTCCCTTTTGACAAGAAAGTTTTTTTGTTGATTTTTTCTTCTGTTTCAAGATTGATTAAGGTTAAATCTGCACTTGTACCAACCTCTATTCGACCAAATGGTAAACCAAATGTATCGGCAGGTTTTACTGTTAACCAATCAATTAATTGCTTTAAAGTAAAGATCCCCTCTTTTACAAAATGTGTATAAAGCAGTGAAAAAGCTGTCTCAAAACCAACAATACCGAAAGGAGCTTCTTCCATTCCATTCGCCTTCTCTTCATGAGTATGAGGAGCATGGTCTGTTGCAATAAAATCGATCGTTCCATCTAATAACCCATCAATTAAAGCTTGTTGATCATCACTTGCCCTTAAAGGTGGATTCATCTTATAATTTGCATCATTTTCCCTTATAAAAGTATCATTCATTAATAAATGATGTGGTGTCACCTCTGCTGTTACATGAATTCCCGCTTTTTTCGCATCACGGATGACTCTGACTGATTCCTTTGTACTTACATGGCAAACATGGTAATGGCAGTCTGCCGCTTCAGCTAACAGAACATCTCTAGCAATTTGGACTGATTCACATACCGAAGGGATACCTGGTAGATTTAGTTGTTTATTTACCTCTCCATCATGCATCACACCACTATGAATTAAGGTGTTGTCCTCACAGTGTGCAACAACTGGCATATCAATTGCTGCAGCTTGCTTCATCGCTTGGAGCATCATATCTGCAGATTGGACGCCGACACCATCATCTGTAAACGCAAATGCACCATTTTCTTTTAGAGCACTCATATCCGTTAATTGCTCCCCGACTAACCTTTTTGTAATAGAAGCATAAGGTAATACACGAATTTTTGCTGTTTGGTCAATCCGTTGTCGTACATCTAGTAAGATTTCTACTGAATCAGGAGTAGGCTGTGTATTAGGCATGGCACAAACAGTAGTATAACCACCTCTGGCAGCAGCATTTGTCCCTGTGTGAATCGTCTCCTTTGTCTCACCACCTGGTTCCCGTAAATGGACATGAACATCGACAAAGCCTGGTGTCACTAGTTGATTTTCCCCGTCGATAATTTCTAAACCGCTTCTATCAAAATTTTTCCCGATTGCTTCAATTTTTCCATTTTGAATTACTAATTCACAATCATCCATCTGACCATTATCCAATAATCGTTTGACGTTGACTAAAATTTTCTTCATCGAATTTTCCCCCTTGATTGAGTACTCTTTGAATGACAGCCATTCGTGCTGCAACACCATTTTGCATCTGCTTAAATATTCTCGATCTTTCGCATTCGACTAAGCGACTATCCAGCTCAACTCCACGGTTTACAGGAGCAGGATGAAGGATAATGGCCTCTTTTTTCATTCTATTCTCCCTCTTCATCGTTAAGCCATATGTTTGGAGATAGCTATTATGGTCTAAAGCTACGTGGGCCTGATGTCGCTCATGCTGTATTCTTAGAAGCATTAGGACATCCGCCATTTCTACAGCTTCATCCATTGTAATATACGGAAAGTCAAGTGTTTCATCGTGCCAGCTGTCCATGCCTGTTAGGTAAATATCACAGCCCAATTTAGAAAGTGCAATAGCGTTTGACCTTGCAACACGACTATGTTTGATATCTCCTGCAATTACTACTTTAAGACCTTGGAAGCTTTTGAACTCCTGATAAATAGTGACTAAATCGAGTAATGATTGAGTAGGATGCTCTCCAGTACCATCCCCAGCATTAATCACAGGGATGTTAATGGAATCAGCAAGCTTTTTGGCGATATTGTTTTCTTGGTGTCTAATAACTATTAGGTTTGCTCCAATCGATTCAAATGTTCTAGCAGTATCATATAAGCTTTCCCCTTTCGTTACACTTGAAATCTCCGAAGCAAAGTCTAATACCTCGATCCCTAACCGTCTTTGGGCAACAATGAAACTCATCTTTGTACGTGTGCTTGGTTCAAAGAAAAGATTTGCAACAAAGTATTGTCCTAGCATTGGCTTTACCCCATTCTCTGTGATCCTGTTTGCTTGGAGTACAAGCGTGAGTATTTCCTCTTTAGTCAGATCCTGCATGGAAACAAAATGTTTCATTCGAAGAGCCTCCTTCTGCTAAATATTAAAATCAGCCATTTTGATATTTTGGTCCATCTTTTGCCACTTGCTATCTGAATTTTCTAATTTCCTACTTTAGGCCATAAAAAAACCCCTTTGCAAAATCGCAAAGAGGTAGACGTGTCCTATATATACACGCTTATCTTCCATGCAACCTTGCAAGCATCTCTGTACTTTCTTAAAGGTTACTTATTCTTTTCATATATGATCACATGATCTTCGTGATCAATTTCTTCCAGTTCAACTGTTATAATCTCATTTTGAGAGGTAGGAATATTTTTCCCAATAAAATCAGCCCTTATTGGCAGTTCTCGGTGTCCTCTGTCTACAAGCACAGCAAGCTGTATTTGGGAAGGCCTTCCATGATCCATGATGGCATCCATTGCTGCTCGAACCGTACGACCAGTATAGAGAACATCATCCACAAGAACGACATTTTTATCGGTTACTTGTTCTTTTAGTTTTGCATCATTTAACTGTGGTTCATTTAAATCACCAGCATGGGACAAATCATCTCGATAAAGTGTAATATCTAATTCACCTATCGGTATTTCTACTCCTTCAATTTCTTTAATTCGTTCTTTTAAGCGGTTGGCAATAGGAACTCCCCTTGTTTTAATTCCGACAAGCATGAGTCCTTCTACCCCTTTGTTTCTTTCCAATATTTCATGAGCAATTCTTGTCAATGCACGTTTCATGGCATTGGCATCCATTACATTTGCTTTCTTATTCATCATAAAAACTCCTTTTAGGAACGTTATAGTGTTTCGTAAAATTTTTTGGATATTACAGCATAGAAAAAGCCTTATTCTCCGTGAGGGAATAAGGCTTTTTAGATACACGTATACCGTACAACGTTATCTCTGCTCCTTTTCCAGCCTCACAGGACTGTTTTAAAAGGTCTTTATGATATTAAATATATTATGACAAATAATGAGTTTTTCGTCAATAACTTTTTCGAATATTATCTAAAACCTGTTCGAATTTTGCTGGAAGACCTGCTTCAAATGTTAGTTCTTTCTCTGTCATCGGATGGGTAAAGGTTAATTTATATGCATGCAATGCTTGACCTTCTACATCTATCGATTTTTTTTGTCCATATTTGGGATCACCAACTATAGGAAAACCGATATATTTCATGTGAACCCGAATTTGGTGAGTTCTTCCGGTGTCTAATATACATTTTATGAAGGTAAACTTACCATGCAACCTTTCCAATATTTCAAAATGTGTGATCGCTTGTTTACCATTTTCTACAACATCCATCATTTGGCGATTTTTCACACTTCGCCCGATCGGAGCATCTATTGTGCCATATTCATGAGGAATATCTCCATGGACTAATGCTTTATATTCACGTCTCATTTTTTTGTTTTTTAATTGTTCTGCTAACTTCTCGTGAGCTATGTCGTGTTTCGCCACAACTAATAGACCACTCGTATCCTTATCGATTCGATGTACAATGCCTGGCCTCGCTACTCCATTAATACCTGATAGATCTTGACAATGATAAAGCAGTGCATTAACTAATGTATCCTCATAATGCCCTGCAGCGGGATGAACAACCATACCACTCTTTTTGTTTATCACTATCAAATCACTATCTTCATAAACAATATCTATTGGAATATTTTCGGCCTTCACCTCAAGTGGTTCCACCTCTGGAATATCCCATTTTATTACATCACCGATTTGGCATTTATAGTTTTGTTTTACGACATGATCATTAACCTGTACAAGCTTTTTATCAAACCATGTTTTGATCTGCGACCTTGAGTAATCCTCTGTAATGTCTACTAGAAGCTTGTCAATTCGAATGCCTTTTTCGTTATTTTCTACTTTATATTGAAAGTTGTTCATGAATTCTTGCTCCTTTTCTTGTTGCGTTCGTCCAAGATTGTAAAAATAAAGATGCTTATTACCCCAATTACTAAAGAGGAGTCGGCAATATTAAAAATTGGGTAATTATAGCTACCTATGTAAAAATCAAAAAAGTCTACTACTTCTTTGCGAAAGAGACGATCAATAAAATTACCAATCGCACCACCCAGTATGAGTGCTAATGCCAGCCCGAGTAATTTACTCTCTTTCGCATGTTTTTGAATATAATAGATAACAAATCCGATCACGATTACTGTAATAATATAAAAAAATGTCATTTGGCCTGATAATATTCCCCATGCTGCTCCAGTATTCCTATGTGATGTAAGGTAAAAGAAATTTTCTATTACTGTAATCCGCTCACCTAATTCCATATTTTTTACTACCAATAATTTTGTTAACTGATCTAATAATATGACGACAAATGCCACGAGATAAACCCACATAGCTTTAACCTCCAACTTTCCTTCAATTTAATACTCAACACTAAAAATTATTATATCATGTTCTTATTAAATATAATAATTAGAATGGAATCAAGGCTTTCACTCACTTTATCTAATAACTTACCTTTTTCCTCCTATTCCGCATACTTCGCCAATAAAAAACCAACTACCTTTTTGTCATGGTAGTTGGTTTTTCCATCTTTATGCTTCTGTGTAATGTTCGTTAACAACAGATGCACATCTAGCGCAAAGTGTCGGATGGTCATTGTTTTCACCGACGGAATCAGAAACAACCCAACAACGTTCACATGTTTCTCCTTGATGCTTCATAATTTTCACTGTAACAAATTCATAAGCTTTACCATCCGTTAATTCATCGACAATTTGAACTTCAGAAACGATTAACAGCTGATGCAAAAATGGAATATTTTGTAGAATTGCAGCTGTTTCTTCACTGTTCGGTTGGATAATAACTGAAGCTTCCAATGATTTTCCTATTACTTTTTCAGAACGCGCCTCTTCCAATGCTTTAAGAATATCATCCCTCACTTTCATAAAGCTATCCCATTTTTTCTCTAATCGAGCTGCATTACTTAGATCTCTTGTTTTTGGCATTTCACATAACTGGACATATTCTTCTTGGACATCCGGAATAAAAGACCAAACCTCTTCCATTGTATGTGTTAAGATTGGTGTTAAAAGCTTTACTAATGAAGTAACTATTTCATAATACACTGTCTGAATACTTCTTCTTCTCGGATGATCCTCTGCTTCAATATAGAGAATATCTTTTGCAAAATCTAGATAGAATGAGCTCAATTCAATACTACAAAAATTATGGATGGTTTGATAAACTGTTGAAAAATCATAATTCTCATAGGCATTTAATGATTTATCTATTACTTTTTGGAGCTTCAATAGCATAAATTGATCGATTTCTTCTAACTTATCATCCGCCACTTTGTGTTCTAAACGGAAATCAGCTAAATTTCCTAATAAAAAGCGGAAGGTATTACGAATTTTTCGATATCCCTCAGATGTTTGTTTAATAATTTCATCAGAGATTCGTACGTCTGCTTGATAATCAACAGAGGCAACCCATAAACGTAGAATATCTGCACCATATTGCTTCATAATCTTCGCTGGGACTACTACATTCCCAACTGATTTACTCATTTTTCTTCCTTGTCCATCAAGAGCAAATCCATGACTAATTACTGTTTCGTAAGGGGCTTTCCCCGTCACCGCAACTGCTGTTGAGATAGAAGAATTAAACCAGCCACGGTATTGGTCAGAACCTTCTAAATACACATCCGCAGGTCGTTGTAATGCCTCTCTTTCCTCAAGAACACCTTCATGGGAAGAGCCTGAATCAAACCAAACATCCATAATGTCGGTTTCCTTCGTGAAAGTACCATTTGGACTATGTTCAGAAGTAAATCCGTCTGGTAACAGATCTTTTGCTTCCCATTCAAACCAAACGTTGGATCCGTGTTCTCTAAACAAATTAGCAACATGAGCAATCGTTTCATCAGTGATAATCGGGGTTTTATCCTCACCATAGAATACAGGAATAGGAACGCCCCAAGTCCTTTGTCTTGAAATACACCAATCTTCTCGATCACGAACCATATTATACAAACGGGTTTCTCCCCAATTAGGTATCCAGTTAATTCGATTAATTTCAGTTAAGATATCTTCGCGAAAATCTTTAATTGATGCAAACCATTGATTCGTTGCACGAAAAATCGTTGGTTTCTTTGTGCGCCAATCATGTGGATAGGAGTGTGTAATAAACTCCATTTTTAATAAGGCATCAGTCTCTGTTAATTTTTCTGTTACCACTTTATTTGCTTGGTCATAGAATAGTCCTTCAAATCCAGGCGCTTCATCTGTGAAATAACCTTTTTCGTCTACTGGACATAGAACATCTAATCCATATCTTCTTCCGACAATAAAGTCATCCTCACCGTGTCCAGGTGCCGTATGAACGAGTCCTGTACCGCTTTCGGTTGTAACATGATCGCCAAGAATAATTAGTGAATCTCTATCATAGATAGGGTGTTTGGCGACAATGTTTTCTGCTTCTGTCCCTTTAAATGTTTGGATAACCTCAGCATCTTTCCATTCTAAGGTTTCATTCACTTGGCCTAGCATGTCATGAGCAATAATAAATTTTTGGTTTGCCGTTTTTATTACTGCATACTCTAAATCTGGATGTAGGGAAATAGCTAGGTTTGCTGGAATAGTCCATGGTGTTGTTGTCCAAATAATAAATTTCTCATCACCATCTAATAAATCTTTGCCATCTTTTACATCAAAGGCAACGTAAATAGATGCTGAACGTTTATCTTGGTATTCGATCTCTGCTTCTGCAAGGGCAGATTCAGAAGATGGGGACCAGTAAACTGGCTTTAGTCCTTTATAGATATAGCCTTTTTTCGCCATTTCTCCAAACACTTTAATTTGTGCAGCCTCATAGGACTTATTCAGTGTAATATATGGATTCTCCCAATCCCCTCTTACACCTAGCTGTTTAAATTGAACCCGTTGATTATCTACCTGTTTTAATGCATATTCCGCACATTTTTGGCGAAATTCGGCAATGGTCATCTTTTTTCGATTCACTTTCTTTTTGGCTAATGCTTGCTCAATAGGCAGGCCATGTGTATCCCATCCGGGTACGTAAGGTGCATGGTATCCAGCCATCGACTTATACTTGACGATAAAGTCCTTTAAGATTTTATTTAAAGCATGGCCCATATGGATATCGCCATTTGCATATGGCGGTCCATCATGAAGAATAAACAATGGATTACCTTTTGTTTTTGCTTGGACTTTTTCATATAGCTTTTCTTCATCCCATTGCTCTTGCATTTTAGGCTCTTTGTTTGGAAGATTTCCGCGCATCGGAAAATCTGTTTTAGGCATATTTAACGTTTGTTTATATTCCACTATATTTCCTCCTTTTTCTGTCATCCCTAAACGATTCGTATCCTTCATTAGATTAAAAAAGCTCCTCACATCCCAAAAGGGACGAGAGGAGCTCGCGGTACCACCCTAATAGATAATTTCCAGTAAATTATCCACTTTCTATTCGTAACGTGAATCAATCGACTATCCCTACACATCCAATTACTTCAGGATAGCAACTCATGGGTGATCTTCTATTGATACGCTATATTAGGCTCCCACCATCCCTAACTCGCTATGAATAACCTGTTATCAATATACTGTCCCAATCGCTGTATTTATAATGGATATTAATGCATAAATTATAGAGAATTTCAGATAAAACGTCAAGTATGATTTCTTAATTATTGGCTTCTTCCGCCTTTTCTAATTCCTCATTCTCTAATTCAACTTTAAATAAGCCATCCCAATCATCATTGTCAATCAAATCAAGCTGTGCTTCTACCATCATTCTTAACCTTGTGCGGAAAACCTTTGCTTGTTTTTTTAATTCTTCTACTTCAAGTGCAATCGCTCTTGATTTATGTAAAGCTTCATTAATAATTCTATCAGCATTTTTCTCTGCTTCTTTTATGATTAATTTTGATTCTTTTTTAGCATTTTCCTTCACTTCTTCTGCAGTTTCTTGGGCAACTAGAATAGATTTATTTAAAGTTGTCTCGATATTAGAGAAATGTTTTAGTTTTTCTTCTAATTGTTCAACTTTCTCCTTATACTCTTTCTTTTCTTTAATCACTGCCTCATAATCCTTAATAATTTGGTCTAAGAATTCATTGACATCATCTTCATCGTACCCACGGAACCCTCTGGTAAATTCTTTATTATGAATATCCAATGGTGTTAATGGCACACCGGCCACCTCCTTCATTCAAGTCAGTACTTTTAACTATAGTACCATACATATTTGACAAAAACACAAAAAATCCTGCATTTTTATAATAATTTTTCGAAAGTGATTCTTAATTTGTCCTTTTTTGTTTTTCCTTGTATTTCTGTTAGCCTCGTTCTACCTTTTCCGCGCACCGATACCATATCCCTCTCCTCTAAAAAATAGGATGGCTGTTCGATTTTTTGAAAATTGACCTTTACCCATCCTTTTTTAATGAGGTCAAGGGCTTGTTGACGTGATACTTGGTACATTTCCTTTATCAATACGTCTAGGCGTAAAGAAGCACAAGTAGTCGTTTTTTCCACCCAATTGTCGCTATTAACCATTCGGTCTGACAGTGAAATCGGCTCAAATTGAACACTAGCTTTTTTTATCGAGGTAATGTTTGATAAAAGATATGTCGAAATATCTTTGGAGACAAGTATTTGGATTTCACCATGATGGATCTTAATGTCTCCTATTTTTTTTCGTTCAATGCCTGAAGAAAGAAAAGCACCGAGAACATCTGGGTGCTCGATTTTCACAAATTTAATTGGATAGCTTGCCCGAAGTAATTCTGTTTCAAATGATTCTTCTCCCAGCTCTTCATAGTATGGGGCTAATATTGCTCGTTTTCTTTCGGCGTGCTCCCATGCACCAAAAAACGCCAGCTGAAGTGTATCATCATTGCCAATTATTGATTGAAATATCCACTGTTCTCGTGGGTGCAGAAAATCTGTCAGTCGTGGAATGAAGCTTCTGTTGATCTCATCTTTCCAAGACATTACCTGATCAACGAAAGGTGCTTCCTCCTGTCTAAAATGTTGATAAATATCCATCTCCATCACCTAATATAAAATACTCATAAATAAATAAGCCAATCCTTGTCTCGCAAAGTGAAGTACAAAAAGTGCTACAATTGGAGAAATATCAATCATTCCGCCAATCGGAGGAATAATTTTTCGAAACGGCTCTAGGTATGGCTCTACAATTTTTGCTAATACCTGTCCGATGGAGGAATCTCTTGCCCCAGGGAACCAAGACATTAAGATATAAATAATAATCGCATAAGTATAAATCTCCATGGCGATATCTATCGTTCTAAACAACCAAAACATTAAATTACCACCTTTGCTCTGGATCTACATCTTCCATTATTTCCGTGATACTACCAGTTATTTCAATATTCTCAGGCGTACAAAGGAAGGTCTGTGACCCTAATTTTTTTATTTGGCCTGACACGGCATAAACAGCACCACTCATAAAATCGATTATCTGTCTTGCCTGACCTGTATCAACTCGCTGTAAATTAATCACAACAGAACGTCTATTCACAACATGCTCCGCAATATCTTGAACCTCATCGTACGAACGTGGTTCACACAATACCATTTTTGCGCTTGGTTGAACGGATTTTAAGCTAACAACATTTTTCTTGGAGCGTCTTTCCTTTTGTTCTTCATCTGATTCTTCCATTTCTTCTTCGATGATTTCATATTCTTCATCTAGTCCAAATAAGTTTTTGAATTTCCCCTTCATTCCCACCGTGCATCACCTCGTTTCAGTTATCATATGGTCCAACTAATTCAGAGCCTATTCTAATATGGGTAGCGCCTTCTTCAATTGCAATCATATAATCATTACTCATCCCCATAGACAAAAAGGAGCATGGGGCATGCTGCCAATTATTCGCCATGATCTTATCACGTAAAAGTCTCAGCTCTCGAAAGGTATTTCGAATAAGTGCTTCGTCCTCCGTAAATGGTGCCATTGTCATTAATCCAACGACTTGAATATGAGGATAACTTGCAAGTTTTTCGATAAAAGGAATAACTTCATCCTTGGATAAACCGTGTTTAGACGTTTCACCGCTTATGTTTACTTGAACAAAACAAGGCGTTTGTTTAGATGCCCTTTTATTAATTTCTTTTGCAAGAGATTGACGATCAAGTGAATGAATGAAGTCTACTTTATCGATGATATCCTTTACTTTACGTGATTGTAATGACCCAATAAAATGCCAGTGTACATCTTCTTCCAACTCTGCTTGTTTTTCTAATAATCCTTCTAAACGATTTTCACCAAGATTTGTAATTCCAGCTGCGAACGTTTCTTTTGCCCTATCTATTGTAACATACTTCGTTACACCGATTATCGTAATATCGTTAGGGCTTCGATCCACACGATCACATGCTTGTTCGATTTTTGTTCGGATGCCTGCCAAATTTTCTACTACCTTCATTTGTCAAAACTCTCCCTCTGTCATTTATGCTTTATCTATTTTGTGATGTGATAAAACCAATCATTCTGCCTGTCTTATTATCGTCTCTTCGGTGAGAGAAGAATTGCGAGTCATGAGCTGTACAATATTTGGAAACATATATATTGGATGATTGGATTCCCGCTTCTATTAGTTGGGCATAGTTAAGTTCTTTTAAATTTAGGAAATAGCTCGAATCTAATCTAGAATATACACTGCTGTATGTATCTGGCACGTGTTTAATTACTTGCTCACTTACTTCATAGCATTGCCCACATATGCTTGGACCAATCACTACCTCGATCTCTTCTAATGGAATAGATTGGTTTTGAAATGCTTGAATTGTTTTTGCTGCAATATTTCCGACAGTACCTTTCCACCCAGCATGAGATATTGCAAAGGTTAAATTCTTTTTTGCTAAAAAAAACAGAGGTACACAGTCTGCAAACAATGCAGCAATTAAAATATTTGGTTTATTCGTGATTAATCCATCCGTATTTCGTATAGCATCATTAAGTTTGGAGCTTCCTTTACCACAGTCAGAATCATCAACCACTTCCACATTGTTTCCATGTATTTGGTCGGCCAAAACCCAGCTATTAAGAGGCACATTTAGCTCTTTTGCTAAGATTTCTCTGTTTCTTAATACATATGCCGGATTATCATCTACGTGAAAACCAAAATTAAAGCTATTGTATGGACTTTCACTAACTCCACCATTTCTGGTTGAAAATCCTGCTAAAATATTAAATTTCTGTCTCCAATGATCTATATATAAAATATTATTATTTTTTCCAAGAAAAAATGGCTCTTTCATCGTAATCCTCCTATTTTTCATCATTTTACCACATTTTCTGAAAACATAACAATTTCATGTACATTACGAAGAGGAAAACGAATCAGATGCATGAATCAAGCAAGCTACTCCTTCACTCGGATCTGATTTGGTTCGTGGAAGGTATAGTTATCTTTTTTAACTAAAATAACATCTTGCCCTATTTTCATTACATTTTCCCAAGGGATGATAATTTCTCTTGATTCTCCAAAAACACCAAAAACTTTTGATTTTGTTGCGACAACTAAATTCGTTATACGCCCAATTTCAACATTAATTTCTATATCCGTTAAATTTCCTATTTTTGTTCCATCCTCTATAAACACAATATCCTTCATCTGCATAGCCGATAATGTAATCATTTTACCACCACCTTATTAAACAATATATGTTGCTATTGATAAAATATGGTGAACCTTACAACAGATTTTTTAAAATTCATGAAAAAAATCGTATGACAAAACACTCACTGCAAATAATGATAAGGAGACTTTTACTTACTAGGATGGTTTGGGTAAAAGGCTTGATAACTAGCTTTAGGAGTTGATTAGATTGGGTAAGGATGAACATAAATTAAATAGTAATCGAAATAAATTAGCACAAACACCTAAAAATCAAATCGGGGATGGGTTAGATATTGAATTCTCTGAAGAGGTAGCAGATATAGAGGACAAACAAGCACAAGCACGTAGTAGAGCTGCTGATAAGCGTGTAAAAGGAGCTGCTTCTAGAAGTTAGTAAATAAATACAAAACCCTGTTTCATTATCGAAACAGGGTCGTATTTTTGTTACATTTTCACGAATCAAACATCTCTTTATTCATTTCTTTGATTGCGGCTTTTTCAAGTCTTGACACTTGAGCTTGGGAGATGCCGATTTCATCAGCAACTTCCATTTGGGTCTTACCTTGGAAGAAACGTTTATTTAAAATCATCTTCTCCCGTTTATTCAGTCGTTGCATTCCTTCTTTAATAGATAAGTAATTAATCCAGTCATTATCTTTTATGGAATCATCGCTTACTTGATCCATTACGTAAATCGGATCCCCTCCATCATTAAATATTGGTTCAAACAAGGACACAGGATCTTGTATTGCATCAAGCGCAAAGATTACATCTGTTACTGGAACATCTAGTTCTTCAGCGATTTCCATTGGAGAAGGATCTTTTGCTGTTTTACTCATTAACTTTTCTCTTGCATGTAATGCTTTATAAGCGATATCGCGAAGTGACCTTGATACTCGAATCGGATTATTGTCTCTTAAATAACGTCGAATCTCGCCAATTATCATTGGCACAGCATAAGTAGAAAATTTTACATTTTGACCAAGATCAAAATTATCAATGGATTTTAGCAGACCGATACATCCAACTTGGAATAAGTCATCACCGTATTCACCGCGATTGTGAAAACGTTGAATTACACTTAAGACCAACCGTAAATTGCCATTGACAAGCTTTTCTCGCGCTGTTTGATCTCCTTCATGCATTGCTTTAAACAGCCTTCTCATTTCTTCATTCTTTAATACTGGTAATGTAGATGTGTCTACCCCACAAATTTCAACTTTATGTCTTGTCATCATGCACCCTCCCGATTGGAGATCCTTCTCAAAAATCAGTATCACCAATCAGGGCGTTTTTATGCATACATAACTAGACCATCTTATTAAATTCCTTTTGCAATCGCTTGATTATTTTCTTCTCAAGCCTTGATATATATGACTGTGAAATACCTAGCATATCTGCTACATCTTTTTGGGTTTTTTCTTCATTATTTACTAGACCAAACCTAAGCTCCATTATTTGTTTTTCCCTGCCATTTAATTGATCTAAGGCATCCTTTAGTAGTGATTTATCAACACTTTGTTCTAAATCCTTAAATGTTACATCATCATCCGTTCCAAGCACATCTGATAATAAGAGCTCATTGCCATCCCAGTCGACATTTAACGGCTCATCAAAAGAGACTTCTGTTTTTAATTTATTATTTTTGCGTAAGTACATGAGAATTTCGTTTTCGATACACCGTGAAGCATAAGTTGCTAGCTTAATCTTCTTTTCTGGATTAAAAGTATTGATTGCTTTTATAAGTCCAATCGTTCCAATGCTAATTAAATCTTCTATATTGATTCCCGTGTTTTCAAATTTTCTTGCAATATAAACAACTAAACGCAAATTTCGTTCGATTAACATAGCGCGAGCAGATTTGTCTCCATTAGGTAATCGGTTAATTAATTCAAATTCTTCTTCTTTTGATAAAGGAGGTGGTAATGCTTCGCTACCACCAATATAAAAGATCTCCTCTTCAATAAAACCGAGCTTTTTTAATACCTTATAAAGAATCATTTTATATTTGTTTTGTACAATTAGCATTAATTCCACTCCTATCTCTATTTATCCTGCTTTTTTAAATAATCTGGGGTGAAGTAAGCATTGATAGCTGTTATCACCAACTAACCTCCCAAATTGAATACCAATAAGCACGTCTTCAATAAGCAAAGGATTTTGTTTATTCATATGTATTTGAATGTAATCAGGCTTAAATGCAAGTAACCACTCACTCTGACCTCCCACCCCTTTGAAAGGAATGATTCGAAAGAAGGGATAAGGAAATTCTTCTGCTTCACCATCTTTGAATTGTTGAAAGCTATCTTTTAATTCTTTGAATGATTGCTTATCGAACCATGTTTGCATTAAATATTCATCACCTATAATGACGGGTAGTTGTGAAATTGGTTCCACAAGCTGATTACCACTATCCATGTAGCCCTTGACATTACTGGTCTTTTCTCGCCAATAGACCGAAACCTCATAGAGATGATCTTTCTTAAATTGATAGTACTTGTGCTTGTCCATTCTCCACTTTGTAAACAGAAAAATTATTGGAAAGCCAACCCCTACAAAGACGACATGAATTTGGGTTGGTTCTAATTCGACATTTAATTGAGTAATGTCATAAGTAAACATATAATGTGCAGCCAATAAGCCACCACCTATTGCAAAAGTCATAAAATAGAAGGAAAAAAGCCTTTTGAGAAATACCGCTAAATTATGAAAACCAAATGCAAGATAGACAATGACGAAAGAATGAATGATTTTTATATACCAAGCACCTAAAGAAAGGTCTGGAAAAAGAATGGTTATTGGAACAATAATGGAACCAAAAAAGCCCGCAAAACCTATTCGGTACCATTTCGAGCTTGTAAGATTTATGGATTGTGTTAATAAAAGGATCATCCAATCAATTAGCCAATTTAGTAACCATATCAACTCAACATATATAATCACCTTTTCTATCTCTCCATTATAGGGATTTGTTAATCTTGTTTACCTAGTATAAATGACAAGCTGAAAGAAGTCTGTCAGAATTCGTATGCAAAAAGCCGCTTTTTTTTAGAACTTTTCACTTATTTTGTAGAAGCTTCTTTCTTGTAAATTGTGAGGCTATAGTGAGGCTAGAAACAGAGGATGGAAAAAAAGCAAAAGACCGGGGAAAATCCCCGGTCTAGTTGTTATCTTCTTCGGTTTCGGTTTCGTAAAAAGGTTGGTATGTCTAAAGTATCTTCTTGTTGTTTCGATCCTCTTGAAGAAGAGGAAATGCTAGCAGTAGATTGCTCCTGTGGCTTTTCTTGTACCTCACGTTGTTGTGGGGTATTTTGCTGTAACGAAGATGGCTTTGGTTTAGACTGTGCATTGCGAAGTTGCGATTCATCAAAGCCTGTTGCGATAACCGTTACGACAATTTCATCCTTGAGATCTTCATTAATGACAGAACCAAATATGACATTCACCTCTTGATCTGCTGCAGATGTAACAATGTCTGCAGCTTCTTGTACCTCATAGAGGCTTAAATTAGTTCCACCTGTAATATTCATCAATACCCCGTGAGCACCATCAATAGATGTCTCCAGTAATGGAGAAGAAATTGCTTTTTTGGCTGCTTCAGCTGCCCTACTCTCACCTGTAGCAATACCGATACCCATTAATGCCGAACCTTTATCCTGCATAATTGTTTTCACATCAGCAAAGTCTACGTTAATTAAACCCGGTGTTGCGATTAAATCAGAGATACCTTGTACACCTTGTCGTAATACGTTATCTGCTTCACGGAAAGCTTCTAGCATTGGGGTGTTTTTATCAATTATTTCTAGTAATCTATCATTTGGAATGACGATTAAAGTATCTACATTACTTTTTAAGCCTTCAATTCCAGAGACTGCTTGTGTTGCCCTTTTTCTCCCTTCAAAGGTAAAAGGTCTTGTAACCACACCAACAGTTAAAGCGCCTAATTCCTTCGCTACCTGTGCGATAACAGGAGCAGCACCAGTACCTGTTCCACCACCCATACCAGCTGTAACGAAGACCATATCGGCTCCTTTTAATACTTCTTCAATCTGTTCCTTGCTTTCTTCTGCAGCCTTTCTACCAACTTCTGGGTTTGCACCTGCACCCAATCCTCTCGTAAGTTTTGTGCCGAGCTGCATTTTCACTTCAGCCTTAGACAAATTTAATGCTTGTGCATCTGTATTAACAGCAATAAAGTCAACGCCCTGAACACCATGCTCAATCATTCGATTGACGGCATTACTTCCTCCACCACCAACACCAATTACTTTAATTGATGCTAGTTGATCCATATTCGTATCAAAGTCCAACATTTTATTTCCTCCTAATTTTGCTAGTTTACAGGTCTGTCTCTTTCTACGTGTATTATTTTCCAAAATCTACATTTCTCTTATTTTATGTAAGAGGCATATTCACATATAGTTATTGGAAAACAAAGCATTCCCTATTAATCAAAGAAATACTTAAATAAGTTTGCTAGCTTAGGTTCCTTTTTCTCTTTTTTCTCTTTTTCTTTTGGTTGTCTTGTTTTTACTTGTTCCTGTTGTCTTTGTTCAACAGGTTGTGAGATCTCTACTTGCTCTGAAACAGAGCTTGAAAATGCTTTCCCTTGTATTTTCGCATTCTTATAAGCAAATTTCAAGATACCAATTCCAGCCGTATATTGCGGATCTCTAACACCAATATAATCCGGGATTGCAATTCGAATATTACTCTGAAAAAGTTGCTGTGCTAAATCGGCTGCACCAGGCATGCTCATAGTACCGCCAGTTAAAACAAGCCCACCAGGTATTTCATTATAGCCCATTTTTTGAATTTCTCTAGCACTATAAAGAAAAATTTCTTCTAATCTAGCCTCAATGATCTCTGCAAGATGCACTTGATTATAGACTTCTTTTTGGTTACTACCAATTATATTAACTTCAAAACCTTCCTCCTCATTGGCATCATCATAAAAAGCATAACCGTGATCTAGCTTAATATCTTCTGCTTCTTGAGTCGTTGTTCTCAGACCAATCGACAAATCCTTCGTAATGTTATCTCCACCTAATGGAATAACACTCGTACCTGTTAGCGTATCATCCTCGTATACAGATACAGTTGTACTGCCACCACCAATATCTAGTAAAGCAACTCCTAGATTCTTCTCATCTTTTGATAAGGCAATTTCACCAGTAGCAAGAGGGTGTAAGCATAAATCTAAGACATTTAATCCAGCTCTTTCTACACATTTTAACACATTATGTAGCATCGTTTTAGAGCAAGTGATAATCGTCCCTTCCATCTCCAGACGAACACCAATCATTCCCCTTGGATCACGGATTTCATCTAAACCATCCACGATAAATTGTTTTGGAATTACATCCACGATTTCACGTTCTGGTGGGATCGAAATTACTTGAGCTGCATCCATCACACGATGGATATCCTCCTCTTTTATCTCCTTGTCTTCACTAGAGACAGCTACCACTCCATGACATGGCTGTAATTCCACATGATTCCCATTAATTCCGACTACTACACTATCAATATGTACATCAACCATTCTTTCCGCTTGCTCTACTGCTGAGCGAATGGAATGAACGGTTTCATCAATATCTACAATTGCACCCTTTTTCATCCCTAGGGATTTCGCGGATCCAACTCCAATAATATTAAGTGTTTCTCCTACAACTTCGCCGATAATTACTTTAATTTTTGATGTACCTATATCTAAGCTGACCAAAATTTCATTGTTGTCCATGAGGCACCTCCTATTTCATACATTAATTAGTCTTATAGTGCATATAGTAAACTATGTTAAACACTATTATAATAAATGTCACGATATTTTTCATGATTTAATGAAAAAAATATCAAGAAAATTGAATTCTCCAAGATAATTCTACACTTTTTGACAAAAAACCGTTATTTTTTTATAAATCGGTACTTTTCCAATAGTAATCTTCTAATTATTGCCAAGTTCTGAAACAATCTCACACCAAATGCAAAAATGGCAGCAAGATATAAGTCAATTCCAAGCTGAACTCCTAGGAATGCTAAGAATGCAGCAAGTGAGACATTGAAGAAGAAACCTGTTATAAACACCTTTTGATCGAATTTATCTTCAAGTTGTGCTCTTATACCCCCGAATAGAGTATCTAGTGCGGCTAATACAGCAATGGATAAATAATTGGCATATATATCAGGAATCGTTATATTTGTCAAAAACCCTAGAATTAATCCCAAAACTAAAAACAATGCAGGCAGCCACATCTATTCTTCACCTTCTTCAATGGAATCCAAAACCTTAAGCCCATCTAAATTAATAGGAGCGTCATATGCTGGTAATACAAGTTCGGTTACTTTTTTAATTTCTAATCGTATATCTTCTAAGGCAAAATAATCTCTGAGCTCACTAACTTCCATATGATCCATTAAATTATTGCTATCACTTGTTAGGACATAGATAGTTGTCGGCAAATCTCCGATTGAGCTTCCATTTACATACACATTATTATTGACATCACGTATTGGGGAAATATTGATGATTCGCTCATTTCCTATCGCAATATCAGTCGCTCCATAATCATTGAGTTCGTTAACTAAAAGCTGTAGTAACTCTGCATTGAGTTGTGGGTATTCAAGATTATTTTCCTTATTACTAAAAAGAGGTTTTAAGCTGATGGTTATACCTTGTCCCTTCTTTTCAGTCAAACCAGCATTTTCCTTTAAATCACCAATGGATTCTTTCAGTGAGGAAATTTGTTGATTTTCTGATTGCCCATTATATTCTTGAAGAACCTTTTCAGCTGTAGCAATTTCATTGTAAAGTGCTTCTTGTGATTCCTGTTCTTCTTTAATACTTGTACGAATTTCCCAAAGATCTCGAGTATCCCTCTGATCTGTTTGTTGATTAGTAACAAATAGGATGGCAATCATAAAACCAATGATTAGACAGATAAAACTAATCCATAGTTTTTCTTTATTTTTCAAGCGATTCATTTTCATCACGTTTCCCTTGCTAGCATCTCAATATTTGATTTTTTTTCAAGTTTTACCTCTACATTATCTTGCACAAGATTATCCACTACACCGTTCTGAAGATTTAAACTCACCTCTAAGGTGTGCTGATCTCCAATTGCTGTTATGACAAATGGTGCTGGGAAGTTGTTTCCATCAATAGAGATTACTGGTCCAACACAAGAGATAGAGCTGTGACGATAGATTCTTTGTCCATTTATCGCAATGGCCTTTGCACCTGCACTATACAGTTCGTTCACAACCTGATGAATGTGCCGGTCATGCACAATGTATTGATTGGCATGCTCTTCTTCTGGTATATAACTTGAATCACTTAACGTAACTGCTACCCCATCACCTGAAACAGAAAGCTCACCTACAAGCTTTTGTAGATTAAGCTTCTGGTCAACTAGATCCTTTAAAACATCCGCTTCATTAGCCAATTCCTGCTCTTGTGTCTGTATTTCTTGTCGGATATTAGCAAGCTCGTTTCTTAGTTGCTTATTTTTATCCTCTAATTCGATTAATTGTTGTCGATAGTAATAATCCTGCTCCCAATCTTTTTCACTTAGTTGCGTTACTTCATTTTTGGATTTAGTATACTGATAACTAAATGTTAACAAAAATCCAAGTACAAAGAAAACAAAAGCAAAAATAAGCTTCCTACTCTTCATCTTTTTCCTCCAACAATTTTTGTTCCTCTTCATTCACATCATATGGAGTAAAGACGGCACCTCCATCATCTATCTTAATGACCCCTTTCTTGTCTCCTTCTAATTGACTAACGATAGAAGGATAGGTTTTCAAGTTTGATGCAAAGTCTCTTGCCGTTGTTTCTACTTCGTAGCCATCATTCATATATAACCTTATAATATATGGATTAGTATCAGATGGTTCACTATGTATTTCTGAAATAAGTGTTCTAATATACCTCGGCAGCTTACTCAATTCATTAGCTAAGCTTTGAAGATTGTTCGCATCTTTAAACTGAAAAATCATAGGGACGCTGCCATCAATCACTTCTTTATTTACTTGCTCCAGAATAGTTCCATCCTCCAGTACAGGATACATCACTTGTTCAACTGTCATATAGCCTATATGTGTTAATTCAGTCACTTCAATTTTAATCGTGCCCGGTAACTTTTTTGAAACCTCTGCTTCTTTTATTTGAGAATGATCACGTAATGCTTCTTCTACTTTATTCGATTGTGTGCCCCAGAAATTGGTATCAAGATCTAATTTACTTGTTTCAATAATTTCGTCCTCTGTTAGAAATTGCTCACCCTCTACTTCAATTTTACTTATATTACTCAATGGAGACTGTAAGTAAATACCCACCAATATTAGAATGAAAAATATTACTATGTAAATAATTAATTTTCGATTTGCTTTTTTTCTACGCTCTTGCTTCAGTTTCGGAATACGATCCTCAATCGAAACTACCCTTTTCTCTTCCATTTTTGAACTTCCTTTTTTATCATTCTTTTTAATAGAATGGTATTTAACAATTATAGCTATCACAAAAATTATAACACATCCTCGTACACATGAAAGCATCCAAATTAATCAAATAGTATTTTTTTCAAAACATTCTCTCAAGGTAGTGAAAACCATCAAAAAAGCATTTGTCAAGAATGTTGACAAATGCTTTTTTCGCTTTATTTCCTATACTTGCTAATATTAATTAATATTCCTACTGAGCATAAGGTAAGTGTCAAGGAAGATCCGCCATAGCTTAAAAATGGCAGAGTTATTCCTGTTACTGGGATTAAACCAATTACAACACTAATATTGATCATAACTTGAATGGCTATCATTCCAACTATTCCAATAGCTAACAGTCTTGCAAATAGATCTGGAGCATGTATAGCTACTAAAATTCCTCTCCAAATAAATAAAAAGAATAATGAGATGACAAACATTCCACCAATAAACCCTAACTCCTCAGCTACAATAGCAAATATAAAATCATTATGAGGTTCAGGTAAATAAAAATACTTTTGAAGACTATTCCCAAAACCAACTCCAAATAACCCACCAGGACCAATTGCATAGAGTGATTGAATAATTTGGAAACCATTTCCTAATGGGTCCTGCCAGGGGTCTAAAAAGGCAGTAATTCGGTTAATACGATACGGTGCAGAAATGATTAGAAGTAAAAACCCGATCAAACCAAAGCCAGCTAAAAATACAAAGTGTAATATACGTGCTCCTGCAACAAACAATAATAAAAAGCTCGTAAGTACAAAAACCATACCTGTTCCTAAATCAGGCTGAAGCATAATTAATAAAAACAAAAGAATGATCATCGTAAGGGGTGGAATAAAGCCTTTTCTAAATTGTGTTAAAGTATTCTGGTGATGAACAAGATAACCACTTAAAAACAAAATCATACCTAGTTTCATAAATTCAGCAGGCTGGATACTAAAAGCACCTATTCCTATCCAGCTTCTAGCTCCACCTCTAACCATCCCAATACCAGGGATCAATACTGCAATAAGAAGAAGGATACATCCAATAAAGATCAATTTGCGATACTTGACCCATTGAAAATAAGGAATGTTAGAGACAATAAACATAAAAATAACGCCAATACCCGCAAACAGTAATTGTCTTTTTAAAAAGTAAAAAGAGTCGTTAAATTTATACTCCGCCCAAATGGAGGAAGCACTGTATACCATAAGAACTCCTATCGCTAAAATGGCTAAAATGACAATAATAAGAAAACGATCACTTGACTGTTTATTTGCTTGGACAGTATTTTGCATAAAAAAACCCCCAAATCATTATAGATCTTGGGGCTATGTTGATTGAAAGTCAATGAAGCTTAATTATAGTAGACATGCCCCTACTATAATTTATGCACAGACTCTACAAACATGTTTCCTCTCTCTTCAAATGTTTTGTATTGATCCCAGCTAGCACAGGCTGGTGATAATAGAATAACATCTCCTTCTTCTGAAAGCTTGAACGCTTCCTTAACGGCTTCTTCCATATTATTTACAGTTGCAATACTTTCCAGACCAATTTTCTCAGCAAGTGCTTTTAATTTTGGTGCTGTTTCTCCAAAAAGGACGAAACTTTTTACATTTTTTAAATAGGGTGTCAAATCATCAAACTCGTTCCCTCTGTCTAATCCACCTGCTAACAATATTGTAGGTTGTTGAAAAGACTGTAATGCTTTGGAGGTTGCAAGGATGTTCGTTGCTTTAGAATCATTGTAAAAAAGTCTACCTTCGATATTGTCTACAAATTGCAATCGATGCGATACTCCAGTAAAGGTAGTAAGTACAGATTTTATTGCCTCATTAGAGATACCTTCCAGCTTTGCCACTGCTATTGCTGCCAAGATATTTTCAATATTATGCTCACCAACCAATGCTATTTTCTCAATCTCTATTATTTTTTCATTTTTATAATAAAGTGCTATCCCATCACTATATGTACCATTATCTAATTGCTCCTTCGTACTGAACGGAACTAAGTTAGTCTCTGCCTGTTGAACCATTAATTCTACCATTTGGTCGTCGGCATTGTATACAAGAAAATCACCTGTTGATTGGTTTTTAAAAATGTTCGACTTTGCCTCCATATAATGATCTAGCGTATGATGATAATCTAGATGTGCTTCGAAAAGATTTAGCACAACTGAAATACTAGGTTTAAAACATTGAGTTCCTAACAATTGAAAGGATGAAAGCTCTACAACTAATGCTGCATCGTCCTCTATGGTTTCTGCTACCTCTGATGCTACCAGTCCAATATTACCAGCAACCTCTACTTTACGACGATCTTGTTTATACATCTCATAAATCAGGGTCGTAGTCGTCGTTTTTCCATTCGATCCCGTAATTCCAACTAATGAATCCAGTTCAAAATAATAGAGTAATTCAATTTCTGTAAGAACAGGTAGTCCTTGTTCCGTAGCTTGACGAACTAGGGGGTTCTCATATGGTATTCCTGGGTTTTTTATAATTACGTCAATACCATCTAATAAGGAGAGAGGATGCTCTCCTAAGATGATTTCCATACCTAGATTTTGTAGTTCTTGAACATGGGCATCAGATTCTACTGCCTTTAAATCATTTACTATCGTCTTTATGCCATTTCTATTTAGTAGTTTTGCAACGGCAGTACCACTTTTAGCTAATCCTAGTACGAGCACACTTTGATAAGGGAACTTTTTTAGTTTTCTCATGATGTCAACACCTCAATATAAATACCTAATATAGCAAATAGAATTCCAACTGCCCAAAATGTTGTAACAACTCTCCATTCAGTCCAGCCTTTTAATTCATAATGATGATGTAATGGGCTCATTCGAAACACACGCTTACCAGTTGTTTTAAAAGAAATGACTTGAATGATAACAGATAATGTTTCAATAACGAATACACCACCTATGATGACAAGAAGGACTTCCAGTTTTAGCAGAATTGCAATTGCTGCAATAACTCCACCAAGTGCTAATGATCCAGTGTCTCCCATAAATACTTTAGCTGGATGGGCATTAAACACAAGAAATCCTAGCAATGCGCCCACTGCACTTAGAGCAAACAAGGTAACCGTAAGATTTGGTGTACCATACCATGCTAAAATGGCAAAAGCTCCGAAAGCTATTGCCGCTGTACCTGCAAGTAAACCATCTAACCCATCTGTTAAATTGACGGCATTAGAGGAACCCACTAACATAATAATAATGAAAACAGCATAAAACCAACCTAGTTCAATATTTAATTCTGTTCCTGGAATAGAAATATTTGTCGGAAAATCTTGTTGTTTTAACACCACATAAAAAATGATCGAAATGATAATTTGCCCTAATAGCTTTTGCTTAGAGTTAAGACCTAAATTTCGTTTCATAACCACTTTAATAAAATCATCCAGAAAACCTAATAGACCAAACCCTAATAGCACTAAAAGTAAAAGGCTAATCTCGAAGTTCCAACCACTATTTACCTTTAAGGTTACGATTATACTTGTAATTGCAATACTAAGAATAATCATTAATCCACCCATTGTCGGTGTTCCCGATTTCTTTTGGTGTGATTTAGGACCTTCCTCTCGAATGCTCTGTCCGAATTTTAATCTCTTTAAAAAAGGGATAAAAATAGGGGATAGTAAGACTGTAATCAAAAATGCTATAGCTATTGTAATTAAAAAAGTATATTCACTCATCTATGTTCTCTCCAATCCACTTACATACCCTACAAAAGCATCATCATTCCTGTTCATGAATAATGAAACCCTTTAGGATGTTCCCAACTAAATTACTAATTAATCGAGGAAGTTAACCACGTGTAAGATTTGTCAAAATACGCTGTGCTATTTCTGCATCATCAAAATCTAATACCTCTTCACCGATAATTTGATATGTTTCATGTCCCTTACCAGCTATGAGAATGACATCACCTTCATTAGCAGAGTGTATTGCTTCTTTTATTGCTTCCTCTCGATCAACAACCACTTGATAATTGTCAGCATTTAATCCTTTTTCCATATCTTTAATAATCGCTAGTGGATCCTCCGAACGAGGATTATCTGACGTAAAAATAGCTTGATCTGCTAATTGACATGCAACAGAAGCCATTATTGGTCGTTTTGTTCTATCCCTGTCGCCACCACAGCCTACCACAACATAGATCTTCGCTTTACTGAATGATTTTATGGTTGTTAAAACATTTTGCAAAGAGTCTGGAGTATGAGCATAATCAACAATCACACCAATACCTAAATCATTCTCAATTGGTTGAAATCTTCCATTTACTCCATTTGTTTCTGCTAATACCTCTTGAATTAGTGGTAATGGTACCCCACTGTAAAAAGCAGCTGCTGAGGCAGCTAGCATATTGTAGACACTAAATAATCCCATTAGCTTACTATTTATTTTAACGATACCTTCAGGTGTTTTCATGTCAAAGCTGACACCATTTGCTCGAAGTACGATATTTTCAGCCCTAAAGTCAGCTTGCATCTCAATACCATATGTTACAACTGGCTGTGCTGTTGCTTTGATAATAAATTCACTATTTTTATCATCCATGTTGATAATGGCATATTTGTTTTTATCTACCTCATAGTGATTGCCTAATTGAGCAAATAATAAGCTCTTTGCGAATAAATAATGATTCATCGTTGGATGGTAATCCAGATGATCTTGCGTTAGGTTTGTAAATACTGCTATATCAAATTCTGAACCGTGCACTCTACCTTGGTCTAAAGCATGTGAGGATACTTCCATGATAGCCGTATCTACCTTTTCTGTAACCATTTGATGAAAGCTTTTTTGTAAAAATAGTGCATCAGGTGTTGTATTCTTCACTGGGTAAACTTGATCGTTAATTCGCATCTCTATTGTTCCAATAATACCCGTTTGTTGCTGATTTTTTTTACATATTTCATCAATTAAATGTGTAACAGAGGTTTTTCCATTCGTGCCAGTAACCCCGATTAATTTCAACCTTTGTGTAGGGTGTTGAAAAAAAGCATTGGCAAGTATTGGTAAAACCAGATCCGTATTTGATACTCTAACTACAGGTATGTCCACGTCTAGTTCTTTTTCTGCTACAATTACAGTAGCTCCATTTTCTACTGCTGATTGAGCAAAATCATGTCCATCAACCGTAAAGCCTTTTATACAAACAAATAGTGAACCTTTCTTTACCTCACGATTGTCCTTCTCCACACTTGTTATCATTATTTCATCGATATTATGATTGCATGTATAATTAGGTACATTTTTAAGTAATGCAGTTACATTGATCATCATTTGTCACCTTACTTTCTATTCCTTTATCCACAACTATAATATTATACCAAAACTTCTGTCACATATCGATAAATCTTTGTAACTATTTATCCCCAAGCACTATACGTATTTTACTACCTTCCTCTACCTTTTCTCCTGCATTTGGTGCTTGATCAATAATATAGTCTCCTTCCCCTAAAGTTTCAATTTGAAGAGATATCATATATTCTGGAAGCTCTGACTTTTTCATACCAATTAACTCAGGTACTTCAATCTTTGGATTTTCTGGCCATTGGTATTTTTTCTCGACTCCATTCTTTTGCTTTGGAACATCTAATGCTCGTAAGCTGTCATCAATTATCGTTCCAACTATTGGTGCAGCCACCACTCCACCAAACTGAACGGCTCCTTTAGGATTATCAATGGCAACATATACTACAATTTCTGGATCATTCGCTGGGGCAAACCCTATAAAGGATACAACATAATTATTCTCCATATACTGTCCGTTTTCCCCTACTTTTTGAGCAGTACCAGTTTTCCCTCCAACTCGGTACCCTTCAACATAAGCATTTCTACCAGTTCCTAACGCTACAACATGTTCTAAGGCATTACGAACTTCCTTGGAAGTCTCAGTGGAGATTACTCTTCTTTTTAATATTGGTTCATTTTCGTCGAGAACTTCCCCCGTTACTGGATCTAACAATGCCTTTGCAACGTATGGCTCATATAAATAACCTCCATTAACCGCAGCCGAAACGGCCATAACCTGCTGAATAGGAGTGACGGATACTCCTTGCCCAAAGGAAGTTGTCGCTAATTCTACTGGTCCTACATTTTCCAGATCAAATAGGATCCCACTTGCTTCTCCCTGTAAATCAATACCTGTCTTACTACCAAATCCAAAATCTTCAATGTAGGAGAATAGCTTCTCTTTGCCTAATTTTTGTCCGAGAACGATAAATCCAGGGTTACATGAGTTTTGGACAACCTCCAAAAAGGTTTGATGACCATGCCCGCCACTTTTCCAGCAATGCAAGTGAGTTCCACCAACCTCAATACTCCCATCATCGTTATACGTATCCTTTAATAGATCTACCTTTTGTTCTTCCAACGCCGCTGCAAGTGTTATAATTTTAAAGGTAGATCCCGGTTCATAAGTACTCCATATCGGTAAATTACGGTTGTACACCTCTGGATCGATTTCTTGATAGTTTGCTGGATCAAATGAGGGTCTTGATGACATACCCAACACACTTCCATCATTCGGATTGACGGCAATTGCAATGGCGCTATCAGGATTAAATTTTTCAACAGCAATATCTAATTCTCTTTCTATGATAGTTTGAACACGGTCATCGATTGTTAGCTGTAGGTGAGCCCCATCCTCAGGAGGTGTATACTTATCAGCCATTTGAGGCAAACGCATCCCCTTTGCATCACTATAAAATGACAAGCTACCTTCTTTACCACTTAGCTGATCATCATAGAATAGCTCTAATCCTGTTAATCCCTGATTGTCTATCCCACTAAAACCTAAGACGTGTGATAAATAATCACCATTAGGGTAGTGTCTTATGGAATCTTCGGCTATATAGACACCCTCTAAGTTAAGTGATTGTACTGCGACAGCTTTTTCCTCGGATATTTTTCTACCTTCCGGAATTTTTACGATTCTCTCCATTTTAGTAACATAATCCAATGCAGATTCATAATCCATATCTAACACTTTAGCAAGCTCTCTTGCCGTTTTTTCTGGTTCCGTTACTTGCCGAGGCACAACCATTACTGTGGGCGCAGAAACGTTTTCTGCTAACACTTCCTTATTCGTATCTAGAATTTGCCCTCTTTCTGGCTCAAAGACAATATCTCTGCTCCATAGCTCCTCTGCTTGTCCGATAAGAAAATCGGACCAAATAAACTGCACGAATCCTAGGCGAAATAGGATGATTAATAAGACGATAATCGCAAAAAGAAACACAGTGACAATTCGCTTTTGAACCACCATATTGGTAATACGCTTCATAGCAAATCTCCTTTAGCAAAAAGAAACTTTTTGTCCCAATATATGTGTGAATCAAAATGAATAGAACACTGTGATCATTCTCAATTAGCTTTCTTCTTCTTTATTACTACTTTCTTTTTTTGGCTCCGATAATTCTATCGTTAAAGTATCTTGACTCGTAATAGGTTTCCCTTTAGCTATACTTTGTTTCACGACATAGCCCTCACCGGACCAATCTAAATTAAATCCTAACATATCACGAAGTACTAAAACTTCTCTTCTTGACCAACCTGTAAGATCTGGTATTTTAGGTTGATCTGTAACAATAAATATTTTTTGAATTGGTGTAATTTGTTCACCAGCATTAACACTTACATCCATGATTTTGTTCCCGTCTCCAATTACCTCATAGGTTGCACCAAGGGAGTCAAGACTTTCCGTCAGCTCACTTGTTGACTTATTTTTCCATTCGGGCACTTCTATTACATTAACAGGATCTGTTTTTTCTTTATCTGCGTCAATATTTAAGTACCGCAAACTATTTTCCATTACATTTCTAAATATAAAGGAAGATGGTGCAGAATCTGGTTCATCATCCTCTAGCTCTGGTTGCTTTACAGAAACATACATCATAAGTTCTGGATTATCAGCAGGAGCCATACCTAAGAAGGAAAATACATAGTTTTCTCTTCCCGTTAAATATCTACCTGTTTCAGGATCAGGGATTTGTGCTGTTCCTGTCTTTCCTGCGACAGTATATCCATCCAAGTTGTATCGATTATAACCTGTACCTACTTTTGAAGTAACGACTGTTTCTAAGATTTTCAATGTCTTTTTTGCTGTCTCGCTTGAAATAGGCTGTCCGACGACCTCGCTTACACCTTTCGAAATCGTTTCACCTGATTCCGCATCCTTTATTTCTTTAATAATGTACGGTTTTAACATTTTTCCATTATTAGCAACCGCAGTAGCAGCCTGCATTAGTTGTATAGGGGTTGTGGTTGTCCCTTGTCCAAATGCTGTCGTTATTTGTTCTATCGGATAGTTATACAGAATGCTCCCGGAAACTTCCCCAGGAAGGTCAATTCCAGTTTTTTCTCCAAATCCAAATGCCTTTAAGTAATGTAAAAACTTTTCAGATCCGATTTTTTCATAGGCTAATTTAGCAGCAGCTACGTTAGAGGATCGCTGAATCCCCTCTAAATAGGAGATATTTCCCCACCCAGTCCAGTTATGATCACGAATCGCAGTAATATTTTCTCCACCTTTGTATTTTCCTGACTTAAATTTCTCATCTGGATTCCAAACACCTTCCTCAATAGCTGAAGCCAAGGTGAATATTTTCATTGTTGAACCAGGCTCAAATGGATTGGCTATAGCGTCATTGTACCAATTTTGGACATCGCCTAGATTATTTGGATTAAAGCTCGGTCGATTCCCCATTGCCAAGACCTCACCTGTTTTTGGGTCCATAACAATTGCTGTCACTCGTTCAGGATTATATTCTTTTACTACTTCTGTTAAGGAGTCCTCTAGTAATGTTTGAATTTTTTGATCCAAAGTTAAGTAAACATTGTCTCCATCATCTGCTTTATTAATAATCTCATTTGGGTTAAGAAGTTTCACGTTGAATTTATCTCTTTGGTAAGAAATACTTCCACTTTCCCCTGTTAAATATTCATCCATGGACCCTTCTACTCCACTAATCCCGATAATATTATTATCTTGTTTGTCTGTTAACCCAATGGTATGGGACGCGAAGGTTCCATTTGGATAGAAGCGAATCGGTTCCTCCATAAAATATATTCCAGGTAGATCTAGTGCTGCTATATCATCTTTTTGTTCTTGATTTAACTCCCTAGAATTGGAACCAAATTCAACCTGAAACCTATCATCTTCTTTTCCATTTTTTAAGATTTTAGCAATTTCGCTAGCTTCCAAATCAAGATGTGGAGCTAACTTCGCAGCAGTAGTCTGGATATCTATGACATGTCTTGGCTCGTCTTCATTTGTAGTATACTTCTCATCCAAGACTGCATACAAACGATAGACAATATGCTCCTGTGCTAAAGCCATTCCTTTTCGATCATAAATCGTCCCTCTTTTAGCAGGAATTGTATATTCATTTGTTCTCTTCTCAGCAGCTAATTTCTTAATATCTACTCCGTTCACTTCACCAGTTGCTTGGATATACACAAATCTCCCTACAATAATCAAAAAGGCAATAGAAAATAGACATATCCAAAGAAGAGGCATTATTTCTGTACTCTTTTTTTTCATATTCTTTTCACCTATTCTGCTACTTCACTTGCTTGCTTCACTTTAGCATTTTGAATTTCCAGGCCGTGTTTTTTGGCATTAGCAATGATGCGATCTGGTTGACTTAATTCCTTTACTTCATAAGATAAATTTTGATTTAAAGAAGTTTGTTGACTTATCTCCGTATTCATTGTTTGGATGTTACGGTTTAATTGATCGATGTGTGAGCTAAAATAAACCATGTAGGCAAGTCCTAGTAATAATCCGAAAGCAAATAAAGAGTACAAAAACTTTTCCCCACGAGTAATCCATCGCTTCTGAACGGCTACTCTTTTGCGTACAATATTGGGTTGCTTCGTCTGTTGATGCTCTTTCCAAGTTTCGTGATTTTGAAAATTTCTTGCATGTTGTGTGCTCATTTTTGTTCCACCCTTCTCCTAAATAGTTTCGAATTCAACTACTTTATTTTTTCTATAACCCTAAGCTTTGCTGATCTAGCTCTTCTGTTTTCTGTCAATTCTTCATCTGAAGCTATAATTGGCTTTCTAGTCACTAATCGAAAAGAAGGCTGATGTTCCTCTGGTATTATAGGTAAATTTTTTGGAAGATCTGGTGCCTTACTCCACTTTTTGAAAATTTGTTTGCAGATACGATCTTCAAGAGAATGAAATGTAATGACCGATATTCTTCCGTTTACTTTTAATAGCCTGCCAGCTTGTTCGATAGCTTCATGAAAGGCAGTAAGTTCATCATTCACAGCAATTCGAATAGCTTGAAAGATACGTTTGGCAGGGTGACCGCCTTTTCTTCTTGCAGGTGCTGGTATTGCTTCTTTAATAATATCCACTAATTCATATGTAGTCTCGATTGGTTTTTCTTGTCTTTTTGCTTCTATTTTCCTTGCTATTTGCTTTGAGAATTTCTCCTCACCGTATCGGAAGAAAATAGAAACAAGTTCTTCATAGCTCCATTCGTTTACAACGGTATATGCATCTAATCCATGCTCTCTATCCATTCTCATATCTAATGGGGCATTGTGCTGATAACTGAAGCCTCTCTCTTCCTGATCCAGTTGCGGGGAGGAAACACCTAGATCAAATAATATCCCATCTACATTTGGTATAGCTAATTTGGATAACTCCTCCTCCAAAAATCTAAAATTACGTTTCACAAAAGAAATTTGATTTATAAAAGGTTGGAGCCTTTCCTTTGCAGCATCTATTGCCTGTTGATCTTGATCAAAGGCGATCAATTTCCCTTTTTCATTCAGCTGTTGTAATAAATATTCTGAATGTCCACCGCCACCTAATGTACAATCGACGTATGTTCCATCAGGTTTAATATGTAAGCTATTCACTGTTTCCTTTTTTAGCACGGTATAATGTTCAAACAAAAGGTCACCTCTTTTCTTGCTTTACATTTCGAAATCCAACATGTTTTCTGCTATTTCCGCGAACGACTCTTCTGATTCGTCAACAAATTCATTCCATTTCGATGCAGACCAGAATTCTACACGATTGGAAACCCCAATAACAGAACATTCTTTTTCAATTTGTGCGTATTTTCTTAAAGGTGCAGGAATATTTATTCTGCCCTGTTTATCAATCTCGCATTCCACTGCCCCTGAGAAGAAGAAGCGCGTAAAGGCCCTTGCATCTTTTTTGGTGAGGGGTAGTTTTTTTAATTTCTCTTCAAGCAGGCGCCATTCGTCCATTGGATAGGCAAATAAACATTGATCCAGTCCACGAGTAATCACAAATTGTTCCCCAAGGTTATCTCGGAACTTGGAAGGAACGATAATTCTACCTTTATTATCAATGTTATGTTGATATTCCCCCATGAACATGTTAGGCCACCCCACCTTCTTACCTTATCGTACCACAATCCCCCACTTTGTACCACTATTATTTCAAAAATTGTCCTTCCAATTTTTTATAGTCGTAAAATCCACTTTTGAGCAATAAAAAATAGAGCTAGCAAAGGCTAGCTCTATTTTTTATTGAGTACCTATATATACACAATATAATGCTGGTCATTTACTTTGATCTGATTCGTCGTTAGTTCAGATATGATCGAATCTCCATAATGATTTAGAAAATAAATAATATTCCATATTCGTTCTTGTAAGCCATTTTGTGGACGTACATGTAATTGAATATAATCATACTCTTTAAGATTAATCTCATACTTACCTGCAATTTGCTTTTCTATTCGATGGGTCAATTGGTCAACATGATCAAACAGATATTGTAAATTCTTTTCTGCATACATTCCTAAATCATCTTGAACAGTTTTAGCATAACTCCTAATTGGTTGGTGCGCCTCAGCTATGACAGATTTTAATTGCTCTCCTAATAAGGAAACGGGAGGGTTTGCTTGTTGGGCTATCCAATTTTGTTTTTCCTTAGAGATACCGTACTCTATCGCGCTAGAGGCAGATATGCCATATTTATTTAATAGCTTTTGTACTTTTCGTTCCATAAATGTGATCGATACACGTGGTAAAACGGGAGGCATTTTTATTGCCACTGAATGGAAAGCTGGCTTCAGAATAGACCAATAAGCCACCTCACTTGGTCCGCCTAGAAATGCTAATGTAGGAAAGAGCTTTTCCTGCATAATAGGTCTTGTTACAACATTATTGCTTAGCTTCTCTGGATTAGAGTGCGCAATTTCCAAAATTTCAGCTTCTGACAACTGATATTCATAATTTTTGCCTACCCAATCTTGGTTTTCCCGTTTTAATAAAATCCGTTCATTTTGGTTGTGAAAGAATAGATGCCCATCATTCGCTTCAACATCAACAGAGATTGGATAGCCTTTTTGTCTAAGCTGGTTTAAAGCAGTATAAACCCCTTCACTTATAGGAGACTGTTGTTGAATAAGTTCTTGAAAATAACGAGACTCTAGCTTTCTAACTAAAGCATCACCAGAATCAATCAACACAATTCCCGAATCTTTAAATAAATCATGAATGAAATTCGCAAAAAAGTCTACAAGCGTGACAGATTTTTCTAAAAACGATACTAGTCTTGCATATAAATCCTTCGTATAAGCAGTCTCATCAAGAAAGTGGAACACCTCATCGAGCCAACGTTGGGCTTCTTGTTTGTTCCAGTTTCGATGAGAAACCGAAGCTTTTTCAGAGCCTTGATTGTCTAAAACAACTTTGTTCCATTTAAGGTGATCTGCCAAAAAAACATGATTCACTTCATCATAATCGTGATCTTCTCCCGCAATCCAAAAGACGGGAATAACCGGTATATTCAATTTTTGCTCTTGTTCTTTAGCGAACTGAATGATTGAGATAATTTTATGTATTGTGTAAAGTGGGCCTGATAATAGTCCCGCTTGTTGCCCCCCTATAACGACAACACTTTCTTCATTTTTCAACATTTCGATATTTTGAAAGGTAGCATTAGATCCATTCCACCTTTTATTAAGCGTTTTTAACACATTAGCTAAACCATCTCTATCGAACGTTCTTTCTTTCAAATCTTGGACACGTTGTGTATATACATCCTTATCATATGGTAAATAATCAAAATATTTCATCAATTCATCAGACTGTTTCTTGTAGTCTTGGAGGAATTTATTATTAGAATTGAGTCTAATTGGTTCGATATGCATCGATAACAGGCTCCTTTTATTATCATTATAAACTGTAGTAATTCATTAGTATTTTACATAATCCATTCTCTAAACGCACACATTTTGTTTTAGAATAGGGTTTTAAAATTCGATAAAGGAATAAGAACCTCATCCAATAATCAGATGAAGTTCCCTACTTAACGCATACCATTACATATTTTCTCAAGAATATTCTGCTACATTGTAATTCTTCACTTGCTATCATTTATACTTTTCTGAATGAAAATTAAGCTTCCCACTCATTGCCTTCTATTAATCAATGATTTTTCCCTTTTTTTCTCCATTTGTCCATAATGGCTTCAATCTCTTGAAACACTTGATTACATTCTTCTAATTGTTCCTTCAAGAGATCATTTTCCTTCTTTAGCAATGTAAGCTTTTCGGTAATGTCACTTTTTTGATAATAGGAAGATAATTTTTCTAATGAATGAATTAATGCGGAAATATTCGGTAAATCAGTTTCTGCCTTATCAAAAAATGGTTCTTCAGACATGGAAAGCTTTTTACGGTTACTCTTAGCTAGTTGGATCGCTTCCTCATAATGCTTCCTCAATGTAGCATTCCATCGAAAGCCACAAGCTGCAGATGTCCTTGATAACATATTACCTACCTTCTTAAATGCCTCTAATTGTGTTTTCCCCTCTCTTATATAGCGTAAAACAGTTTCTGCTAGTAATATGTCCTCATCCTTTGTCCACGCATCCTGACGATGTCCTTGCATTCATCCACCTCCTCTATATTTCTGCTATCAATGTATGCAATTAATAGAAGAGATAGACTCGAATCGATAAAAAAATAGTGTGAGCAACTTATAAAGTTACACACACTATTTTAGGAATTATTATTGTTCTACAACTTGTTTTCCATCATAATGTCCACAAGATTTGCATACATGGTGTGGCTTTGTTAGTTCACCACAGTTAGAACATTCAACCATACCAGGTACGAATAATTTTTTATGAGTACGTCGTTGGTTTTTAACTTTTTTTGAAGTTCTGCGCTTAGGTACTGCCATGCATTACACCTCCTTTAAGCAAAGCAAGGAACTATCCTTTACTATCTTCATCTTTACTGTTGTCATCTAATAAGGCTTTTAACTTCTCCAACCGAGGATCCACCTTTTTCGTTTGTTCCTCTTCTGTAATCAGTGTCCAGCCGTCACCTTCTTCTATCGTATTTGCTTCCAGCTCATCTCTGCTAGCAAAAACCCGAAAAGGTGTTTCTAATAATACATTTTCCTTGATGTATGGTACTAAGTCAAGCACCTCTGAGTCAATCACATGTACCTCATCATCTTGCTGATAAGGGGAAGTTGAAAAATTTTCAATAACATGAATAGAAAAATCATATGGCACATCCACTAAAGTTCTAGCACATGGTAAAATCATCTCACCTTTGATCGTAAAATCACACATTACTTCTGTGCCGTCTAATTTAGCAAAACCTTTCACTTTTACAGGGGTTATTTCTCTAATATCATTATCTAATTGAACGATATCTGAAATATTCACAACTTCTTCAAACTCCATTGGTTCACCATGGGATTGCTTTAATTTTTGTAAATAAATTTTGATATGAATCACCTCAAGGCAACAAGAAATATTTTAAAAGGAAATTACTAATTTGTCAATGTTTTTTCTTTACACAACAGGAATCTAAAAAATTCACGTACCCGAATAGAGGGCGTAAAGGGCCACCGCCTCGATGCTTGGCGGTAAAAAGTTTTTCCAACAGACTTCCCTCTATGATATACTATCGACAAGAATTATCTTAATTCCTATATATTCCACTTTAACAATATTGAGTGGTTATTGCAAAAGTTTAGGGAGGTTATCATGAAGGCTTGTGGTTTGATTGTAGAATACAATCCTTTTCATAATGGTCATCTTTATCATGCGCGAAAGGCGAAGGAAATATCCAATGCAGATTGTACGATTGCAGTCATGAGTGGAAATTTTCTGCAACGGGGTGAGCCTGCTATTATCGACAAATTCTCGAGAGCAAAGATAGCTGTTGAACAAGGGATTGACCTTGTTGTCGAATTGCCATACTATTATGCAGTTCAGCATAGTGAATTATTTGCAAAAGGAGCTATTACGTTACTAAGTGCACTAAAAGTCCACTCTGTTTGTTTTGGTAGCGAGCATGGTGACATTGCAGGATTTAACCAAATACTAGGGCTTCTGAGCAACCATCAAGATACTTATATAACCTATTTCAAACAAGCCTTAACAGAAGGAAATTCTTATCCTAAGGCTCACGAAAAGGCCTTCTATCGGATTGGTGGAAAAGATCTCCCTGTTGATATTGCGAAACCAAATAATATACTCGGGTTTCAATATGTACACAGCATTAACGAAATTGATCGCTCTATTACACCACTTACCATTCAAAGGATCCAAAACGACTACCATGATCAAGTGATTTCGGAGCCAATTGCTAGTGCAACAAGTATTCGTAACGAATTGTTAAAAGAGAAGCTCCCTGACAAAATATTAAAAACTACCATTCCTAATACAACAAGAAGGATTTTATTAGAATATAAAAAAGATCATAGCTATTGGCATGATTGGGAAAAATACTTCCCGTTGTTAAGATATCGAATTCTAACAATGACGGCTGACGAAATAAGCGGAATTCATGGTGTGGTGGAAGGTCTCGAGCATCGATTAATAAATGCAGCGAAGGAAGCTATATCATTTGAGAGCTTTATGAAAGCAATAAAAACGAAGCGTTATACTTGGACAAGTCTTCAACGGGTTTGTACACATATACTTACCAATACCACAAAACAAGAGATTATTGCAAAGATCCATACCGAAATGGAGCCAATTCGTATATTAGCCATGTCTTCTGTAGGACAGCAATATTTAAATCAAAATAAAAAGCAAATCTCGGCATCTGTTTACACGAGTATAAAGAAGCCATATCCTAATCATTTGCTTGATGAGCGATTAGCAGCCGCTTATTACAGCATATTGCCAATACAAAGCCAACAAGAACAAATAGCACAAGATTACATGCCTCCTTATCGGCTGTAATCTTGTGTAAAGATATATCAATTGGAGAGATTTTCTAAATATTCTACTGCATCCTTGAAGTGATCAACTGGAACAACTTTCATATCTGTACCTATCTCTTCTGCAACTTTTTTTGCCACTTGATAATTGGAGTTATCTCTGCCATTTTCATTTGGTGCAAAGAAAATATCGCTATTGGCACGATCGGCTGCTACCACCTTTTTGTCAATTCCGCCAATTCTCCCAACATTGCCATCATAATCAATCTCACCTGTTCCTGCGATTTGGAAGCCATGTGTCATGTCCTCCTCTGTTAACTGATCATAGATTTCCAAAGAAAACATTAATCCAGCACTTGGACCTCCTATATCTCCACTTGAGAAGTTGACTGCTGGTTTTTCTGTGACTTCTCGATTAGTGACTAACTGAATTCCAATTCCCGGTTTTCCATCTAGCTCTTCCATTTTTACTAATTCTATATTCTCGTTAAATTCTTTTCCATCTCGTTGAATTTTTAACTGTATAGTATCCCCAGGTTGTTTACTAGTAACAGCTTGGATAAGGTCATCCGCTTCTTGGATTTGATCATGATCGATTTCTATGATCTTATCTCCTGGCTTTAATATTTTTTCAGCAGGCATTCCTTCTAACACGGATACGACATACACTCCCTCATATTCAATATCGATCTCACGATTTGCTGCTTGATAAGCAACTACGGTAGCCGCTTCTTGGGAGCTTTCCATCATCATTAATTGTAGCTGATGATAACTATCATTAGACATCCCTTCTGGCAACACTTCCTCAATTGGCAGAATTTCATGATAGTCTCTCACTTTAGCTAATAAGTATTGAAAAGGAGTAGCTTGCCCTCCTTGAATTGTCACAAGATGCATATCCCCTTCACTTTTATATCCATCTGTTACTTGAACAACTGGATTCAAAGCGTCCGCACTTCCAGGTTTATGTATATAAAACGGTAACTGATAGCTGAAAAATAAAAAAATTGCTACTAAGGCTACGATATAACCAGTAAATCTAAGCGTCTTTCCCTGCATGAAATCCCTCTTTCTTTTTTTAACTTCCATTATCTCCATCAATATAAAAGTATATATTTCTATCGAGAATCATATATCTTGAATGATGGTTGTCCTAAAATTAGCCGGATACAATCCATGCTCATTTTACTACTTATTCCATTTTACGTACAGAATATTGTCGAAATAAGGAGGAAGCAATTTGAAGCAAAAAATCATCTCTATTATTTATGCTTCTTTTATTATATTTATTGCAGCATCCGTTATTTATTTTCCGCAGACTGTGTTAAGTGCTAGCAAACGAGGTTTAGAAATGTGGGCAGGTGTTGTTTTTCCCTCATTACTCCCGTTTTTTATTGTTGCTGAATTATTTATAGCATTTGGTGTCGTACATTTTATCGGTGTACTATGTGAACCGTTCATGCGACCATTATTTAATGTACCAGGTGTTGGTGGCTTTGTTTGGGTGATGGGTATGGCAAGTGGTTACCCGTCAGGTGCTAAATTCACAGCAAGATTACGTCAAGAAGGACAACTATCCCAAATTGAAGCAGAGAGACTAGTTAGCTTCACTAATTCATCTAATCCATTATTTATTATTGGTGCTGTAGCAATCGGTTTTTTTCATGATCAACAGCTAGGTATACTCTTAGCATTAACCCATTACATCAGTAATTTCTTTGTAGGTATCTGTATGAGATTTTATAAGAAAAATGAAAGGGAACACTACATAAGAGAGCCGTTTTCGATTAAACGTGCCTTCCAAAAACTCCATCAAACGCGAATGAAAGATAAACGCCCATTTGGAAAAATACTAGGTGATGCAGTTATTCATTCCATTCAAACATTACTATTAATTGGTGGTTTCATTATTCTATTCTCTGTTCTCATTAATATTATCCAGGAAGTAAAGCTTGCACTATTTTTCTCTCATTTTATCGGAGTTATTCTCAACTTTGCTGATCTCCCAAAAGAACTAGCGATTCCTGTCCTCTCAGGGTTGTTTGAAATCACCTTAGGAGCTCATGAGATTGCACTTGTCGAAAAATCCAGTATGTTAATGAAGGCAATTGTGATGTCTTTTATTTTAGCCTTTAATGGGATGTCTGTGCAGGCACAAGTAGCAAGTATTCTTGCTGAAACGGATATTCGTTTTCGCCCCTATTTCTTTGCACGACTCATTCATGGATTAATTTCTTGTATAGTAGTCATCGTATTATTTCAACCAATTTATCAACAAAAAAGTGCGATCCATACATTCTCCCAACAAGGAGTTAACTATTTAGAAAGTTCACTTGATTTACTACAAGCTACTGGTATTCCACTTACACTAATGGCATTGGTTATATATTTCTTCCTTATGTTTCAACAAAAAAACTAGCTAAATTTAGCCTTCAATGCTTTATCAACTGGGGGTGGAACAAGATCAGAGACATCTGCATGATACTTAGCTACTTCCTTTACCATACTTGAACTAAGAAAAGAATATTGATTATTAGTCATCATAAAAAATGTTTCAATTTCTTCGTTTAATTTTCTGTTCATTGAGGTTATTTGCATTTCATACTCGAAATCGGAAACGGCACGTAACCCTCTTAGTACAGCTTGAGCGTTCTTACTTTTGGCATAATCCATTACCAGTCCTGCACAGGAATCTGTTGAAACGTTCTCGAGGTGGACAGTTGACTGTTTCAATAACTCCACTCTTTCCTCTACAGTAAATAGAGGGGTTTTCGATTGATTATTAAAAACTGTTACGATTACTTGATCAAAAATCTTTGCACCTCGTTGTATAATGTCTAAATGACCATTCGTAATTGGATCAAAACTTCCTGGATAAATAGCTAGTTTAGTCATATGTTTAGTCATCCTTTCTTAAAATGGTAATTGCCGTCGTATTGCCATAATTATCTTGTTTCTCGACTTGATATCCTTTTATCGGTAATGGAAAGGAATAGTTAACGTCATGTTCGCAAACGACGATACCTTTATCTTTTAACAGGTTATATAAGTTTATTTCGTTTAAAATCTTTTCATATGGTATTTTTTGGTATGGTGGATCTAGAAAAATCATATCTAGCTTTAATTCCCGTTTCTTTATTGCCTTAAGTGCCCGTAAGGCATCGTTACGATAAATCTCAACTTGTGAATCGATTCCTAGCTGTCGAACATTTGTATGGATAACAGAAATCGCTTTAGGCTGTTTATCAACAAAAATAGCCTTTTCCATCCCTCTACTTATCGCTTCAATACCAAGTGCTCCACTACCAGCGAAAAGATCTAAACAAATTCCTTGATCGAAAAATGGACCAATTATCTGGAACAATGCTTCCTTTACTTTATCCGTCGTTGGACGTGTTAACTTATTTGGAACTGCTTGAATACGGTGCCCTTTATATTTTCCTGCAATAACTCTCAAATTATTACCTTCTTTCTAGCGTGAATCTATCTTACTATAGCACGCATTCAATCTTTTACTCAAATACTGATGTATATTTTTAAAAAAATTGTCCAAACTTTTAGTAGAGCAACTATTGGTTGCTTAATTCGGAGAAGACTTACATTTCCCCATAAGTTCTTCCTCCGGTTTCTCCTCTCCCTTTTCTTTTTATTTTCTGATAGAAAATAAAAAGAACCTGCAACAGTTGGTTGCAGGTTTTTTTTATTCTATAGGTATTAAATACCCATCTTATAATCATATTCTTTAGCCTTATCAATTGACGTACTCTCGAACTCTGTTTTGATAAAAGGCTTATATGATGGTTCTACCTCTGTAACGTAAGATAATTTCAATAATGCAGCCATTACTTCGTCTAATTCTTCTTGATTAACATAAATAATGGCATATTTAAGCTTTTTCGATACATGAATCAAATGACCATATCGTTTTAAATGCTTGACATGTTTCATTTGGTGGAACCATACAATGACTGCTTGGCGTTTTACTAGCATGATTATCCTCACCTTTTTGAAGATTTACCCCACAAATAACTACAATTAGACCTAGATTAAAAGCAAAAATCAAATAGAGTAAACTGTCATACCCTTTTCTCTAATCCATTAAGAAGCTCTACAGCCACAGCCTCCACTTCCAGAGCCACAACCACAGCCTCCGTCAGTTAATAAAGCTCCATCCTTTGGCACTTTCACTTTATCACTAACACTAAAGGCAACGATTTGACTAATTTCATCCAGTAATCCTTGAAGATTCGTTTCAGCAACTTTATATGTAGCAATAGTCTCGTGCATGTCCATCTCTCTTTTTGCTACACGCATCTCTTTCATAATTTTACTATAATCAGGGTGGTAACGACCGAATCGCTCTACTTCCTCATATAATTCTTTCATTTTATTAAATTCTTTTATTAGCTTCTGCGCATCATTATCTTGCTCCATGCGCTTTTTTGCCTCGTCATAAGCTTGTTTTACTTCAGATTGAAGTACCATTTGGCCTAAAGCCTCGGATTTATCTAAAATATCAACAATTTCCATTGTTGCTATCATCAAAACACCTCCATATTTGTATCATATCAACTTTTGGGCAAAAATAAAAGAGGCAGCATTCAATTAATCATTCATTGAACCTGCCATCTGCATTAGTAATTGCACTAATTGAATATTTTGCTGTGTCTTTTCAAGCCTCTGCGGAAGTGTCTTTCCGTAATATTGCTTCGATGTATATTCCAGTTCACGCAAACGATTCTTATCCCTTGATAAATAACGATACCATTCAGGATTTTTTCGAATGAAGCTCCACAAGTCTTCTCTTTGTTGCAAATAATGGTAAGTTTCTGGCTCCAATTTTATACCTCCTCTAATCTCGCGTTCTAAATGCAAATGGATCTGGTCTATTGGTTACGTCTTGATTAGAAGAGTTGGTATAATCCTTATACTGACCAATTAGACCGACAACCTGGTTAATGGCTCCACTCAAATCATTGATATGTTTCTCTACCTTGTCAAGATCTAATTGGCCTAGCTGCTTTAATATTTTGGCATGTAGTGAATCGCTTTCTTCCTTGTTATGTTCTGATTTGTTCTCCTTCCAAATGGGATCATCTTCACCAAGTAATACAAACTGCTCGTAAAGTTCCTGCCAAGTCGATTCCCCACTCCGAACTTTTTTCACCAGCTCAGGATGGTCTTTTATAAATGCTTTAAATTGCTTAACAGATGGATGGAGTGAATCAGTCATGATCGGACTTCCTTCCTTTTACTAGTATCCACTATAGTCTATGTTGAAAATAGTGACATGTGTCAATCCGTATTATTTTTGTAAAAAGTTTTGGGTATAGTAAAGGTGGTAGGCACCTGCTCCAAGATGGGTATATTCTTCTTTTAATAAGGCATCTCTATGACCTTCGCTATTTAACCAGCCATGAATGACTGCAGGTACATCAACATAGTTTGCAGCAATATTCTCTCCCGCAGATAAATAATAGGCATCTGCATTGGTTAAACGCTCCTTTAAACCGTCACCATTAAGACTATAATGAGAAAAATAATTCTGCTCGAACATATCCTTACTATGATCCTTGGCTGCTTTCGCTGCTAAATCATCCCAAGATAATTCACTCACGTTATACTGAGCTCTGATAAGATTAGTTACATCCAAAATCTGTTTCTCCATCCCTTGCTCAATCCCTTTCCATTCTTCCTTAGAAGGGTTTTCTGGCTCTGTTATCGTTCCAGCATAATAAAGCTCATAAGGCTTTTGTATCTCCATCAGTTCCTTGTTCATATACCGTACACCTGCTAAAATTTGTTCATATTGGTCAAAATATAATTGAACATAGTTGTTATCGGATAACTTTACAACAGGTCGTAACTTTAAATCCTTGTCTGATAATTTAAATCGCAAATTATCAAATTCTATTTCATTCTTTAGTTCGTATGAGTCTGAAATTTCCTGATAGGCTTGACCAATTTTAAAGGGTTGGATGGAGATAGGTTCAGATGGTGTATAGATCGAAACTATCTTGTTTTCTTTAACACCTATCTGAAAGTATTGGTCTTTCTCTTTATAGATCCACCACTCGTATCCATAGGGTGTTGGATCTATTCGATCAGCTTCACCATAATTATCTATTACTTTTTGCACATCTTTGTTCATATATTTCCATATAACATGTTGATAGGCCATAATTGGATGATCTTTCGCTAAATTTTCCTTGTTCGATGGACCTTTGTTTGACACGACATTTTTTTCTGCACGAATTTCTACCATTTCCTCTTTCGTTAAATAAAAGCAAAGAAATACTACAACGGGGATGCCTATGATTAATAGTATCTTGATTCTTGTTTTCATCTATTACTTCCACCATCCTTTTCTATATTCCTATATTAAATATATAGAGGAGAAAAAGTTTTTATACTGATTCTTCAATATAAATTGCATCTTCCTGCAATTCATACTATTATAGTTTTAGTGATAATTTTAGATGGGGTGAATGTATGAAAATTCAAGACACAGGTTTAGAAGAATTATTGATTGATTTAAAACCATTAGATGATGGGATGGAACGCGCTAATTTTGTTCGTGCCGGTCAATGGGATTATGAGCGAGTTACATATGATTATAAAATTGGATCACCAGAAGAAAATGTAACCTATTACATTAGAATGCAAGGATATGCAGTAGAAGGAGATGTGGATCGTGGAGATGCGGTTATTAAACTACTTACTCCTTTAATCGGTAAACATTATTACCCACATGGTATTGAATATGGAGAAGAAGAAGACTTCCCAACAACTACTGTAGAACGCGCGAAAAAAATATTGAAAAATGTGAAGGAAAATATTCAACCATTTGCAAAATGATGTATGTAGTAATGCATATCCGGCTGTATACCTAATTATACAGCCGTTTTTTAGCAAAACTGATAAATAGATTGGCATCTAACACTGGGGCAATTATCCTGTGAAAGGAGAAATTGGTTTATTTTGATAAAAAATATTACAAAACAACAATGGAAGTTAATTATTTCGTTGATCATTATTGTCATTGCAGCTTTCTTCATTTTGCCTGTTTCCATACCGTTAATTATTGCTTTTATTACAGCACTGGTGCTAAATCCACTTATCCGCTGGTTCATGAGAGTAGCTAAAATGAATCGAAAACTTGCCGTAACAACTGTGTTTATTTTATTTCTACTCTTAATCAGTACAATCGGTACATATGCTGTTACAAAATTAATTACTCAAGTAATCCAATTCACCGAAAATTTACCTGATTATATTGTTCAAATAAATCATAAATTAGCAGAATGGGAAGCTAACCTAGAGCATGTTACAGAGGATTTGCCTGATGAACTGATGGATCAAGTAAAATCAGAGATTGAAGGTACATTACTCACTTTAAGCAATCAGTTACGAGAAATTCTTAACATAGAGAAAATCGCAAAAGCTATTAGCCTAGTTCCTGAATATCTTGTAAGCTTGCTTGTCTACTTAATCGGCTTATTTTTGTTTATGCTTGAATTACCAAAATTAAAATCGATCGGATATTCCCATTTAACGGAGAGAACAGCTGAAAAAGTAAAATTTATGAATGCACGTCTATCCTATGTGATTTTAGGATTTTTCAAGGCTCAATTTTTAGTTAGTGTGATTATTTTTATTGTCAGCTTAATTGGATTACTGATTATCGTTCCTGAATATGCGCTTATCATGTCCTTAATTATTTGGATCATCGATTTTATTCCAATCATTGGTTCTATCGTTATTTTAGGTCCTTGGGCTTTATATATGTTTATTGTTGGTGATCTATTTGTTGGGATTCAGCTATCTATTTTAGCTATTATTCTACTGGCTATCCGAAGAACAGTGGAACCTAAGGTGATGGGGAAACATATTGGCTTATCACCACTTGCCACATTGATTGCGATGTATGTAGGATTAAAATTACTAGGCCTGCTTGGTTTTATCGTCGGTCCGTTAATTGTTATTGCATTTAATTCAGCAAAAGAGGCAGGGATAATTAGATGGGATTTTAAACTTTAAAAAGAGCTACCCGCAGGGGTAGTTTTTTTTATGTGTGGCTGGGACAAAAGAATAGTAAAGAAAGAAAAATCCGAACATTAATATTTCTGCACTGAAATCGCTCCGTCAAAATACTCCGCTTAGTCAGAGGATTGTTCGGATTCTCATTCGCTTTAATTAGTTATCTCCTAACCACTTTTATGTTCCTAAAATGGCTTTTATTAAACTTGTCGTTTTACCGCCATCATATAAGACGTATAGTAATAAATAGACCACAACTCCTGTAATTGCGGAGAAAAACCAGATTACACTTGTAATTGGTCCAATTTTCTGATGTATGGCAATTTTTCGCTTCAATGCTAAAATGATCGTTACAACACCAAAAACGGCACCTGTTGTGGCTAAAGTAATATGAAATATCAAAAAAATCGTGTAGTAAATTTTTAGATCATCTGGTCCACCAAAGCTTGTGTTTCCTAGAAATATCGTACGTGATACATAAATGATAAAAAACGCGAGTGCACTAAATGCCGCTGCCAACATTGCTTTTTTATGAGCTTTATACTTCTTTTTTATCACTAGTCGCCAACCGATGGCCACGAAAATAGCACTTATAATAATAAAAAGTGTACTAATTGTTGGTAATAGCTCCATGACAACCTACCTTTCCAATACATTAAGTTTGTTGCTCCGTTGGAAGTGGATCAATTTTGTCCGCACCACTTCTAAACCATGGGAAGAAAATTCTGGCAAGAATAATTCCGTAGATAATCTCCTGTGAAATCTTCATTAAAATACCGCCCAATTGCTGATCCTCCACGAGTTTAAGTGGTGAGAACATTTCAGGTCCACTTAATTCTAGCCCGTTAAGTACATTTGCTGGAACACATAGTGCCAGAGCTTGTATCCAACCACCGCTTGCCCCGTAAGTTTGATACAGTGCGTTTGGTGCGAAAATGATCAATGCACAGGCTGGGGTGATCAGAACACCATTTGCGACTATGTATCCAATTTTGAGAATTGGAGACAATGTATCCATTTCTTTAATCGGTGTAAAAACTGGCCACCACATTAAAAATGCTGCAATCAAAATGGTTACCGTAATGAAAGCATGAGCAAACACATCCGCCTTGGCGAAATCAAAAATGACTGGAATATGGTAAAAAGAAAATAAACCGTTAAAAACAATTAAAGCTATCAATGGTTTAGTGAGTAGTCTCAAAATATTCCGAAGAACTGGAACATTGAAAATACGCTCCCATGCCCATTTTGGAATCCCTTTAATAATTAAAATAGGGAAAAACAAATAATACAATGCCATTTGTACCATATGTGCTGTAAACATAATATGAGATAGTAGATCAATTGGAGACCCCTTTATAATGTATAGAAATAGCATTCCAATGTGAAAGTAAATGATTTGGTTTTTGGTTGCTCTCTTTTCCTCTCTTCGTTTAATAAAAAGAAGAAAATAAGCGAATATTAAAACTCCGATAAAAATTAAGTAATAGGGACTCCATAATGCTCTAAATCCAAAAATTTGTAGCTCTTGCCACATTTTTATCACTCCAATTTAAGTCGTCACACTAATGCCTATTATACCGAATATGAATATAATTAAAAAGCAGATAATCTGATTATTTTCTACAATTTCATGAACAAAACATCATACCCATTCTTCTTTGGTCTTTCCCCGTAATAGAAAGAACCTGTGAAATGTGTTGATCCACTTCACAGGTTCGAATGATTACCACCAAACTAATACAACTAACGCCAAAATCGTTAGAAATGCGGCAAATACTCCACCATAGAACATAAAGGCAGGCATCTCGTGCCCTTTATGACTCATATGCATGAAATAATAGAGTTGAAAGCCAACTTGTACCGCAGCAAGAACAATGATTACTGGAATAACGAATAACTTACTCATTTCTGCCATTACCATACCAAATGCAATAATGGTAAAAATAATCATTAAGGCAAAGGTAATCACTTGTTGCTTCATTTCTTCTTTTCTTTTTTGCTTTTCATATTCTATTTGTGCAGTAGTTGCAGATACTTTTTCCGCCATCGCTTAAAGCACCCCCATTAGGTAAACTACCGTAAAGATAAACACCCATACTACATCAATAAAGTGCCAGTAAAGACTTGCAATGTAAAACTTAGGTGCATTATAAAGATTAAGTCCTCTTTTCGCATTTCTAATCATTAATGAAACAATCCATAATAACCCGAATAGTACGTGGCCACCGTGAAAACCAACTAAAGTGTAGAAAGCAGATCCAAATGCAGAGGATCTTAATGTAAATTCATATTCATGAATATAGTGTGTAAACTCGTAAATTTCTAATCCAAGGAAAGAAAAACCTAATACTACAGTAATACCTAACCAGATTTGCATCTTTTTAAAGGCATTGTTTTTCATGTGATACATAGCATAAACACTAGTTAATGAACTTGTTAAAAGTATCATTGTCATGATAAAAACTAATTCTAATCCGAATAACTCTTCAGATGTTTTTCCACCATTCACAGAGTCATTTAAGGCCAAATAAGTTCCAAATAAGCTTGCGAAAAGAACAGTTTCTCCACCGAGAAAGAACCAAAACCCTACAAATTTATTTCTTCCTTCTAAAGTTCCCTTTTCAGGATTAAGAGGCATTTCTTTTGGATTTAGTACATCGTGTTCACTCATTTTATTCAGCCTCCTTTTCTAAATCCTCTTTGTGAATATGGAATCCCAGATCATCCTTTAATGAACGGATTAACATGGAGCCGAGAGTGATACCCATTCCAATAAAGAGGACCCATAGCCATGCAAGGTTATCTTTTTGATAAATAAATCCGAATCCAGCGATAAATAGACCAACAGACATAACAAATGGTAGTATCGTACTGTTTGGCATGTGAATATCGTTTACTGGTTCAGCAGGAGTCATGCCTTTTCTACCTTCTGTTTTTTCAATCCATAATGGATCTAAACCACGTACTAAAGGTAATTGTTTAAAATTATAAAATGGTGGTGGTGAAGGAATAGACCATTCTAATGTTCGCCCATCCCATGGATCTCCACTTACCTTCTCCCCTTTAACTTGTGTTACAACAATATTGTAAAGAAGGACAATGGTTCCGAGTCCCATTAGGAATGCTCCGGCAGTACTTATAGCATTCCCCAAATCTAATCCTTGATCCTCTAAATATACCCAATATCTTCTTGGCATACCCATCAAACCTAGGAAGTGTTGGATAAAGAAAGTAAGGTGGAACCCTACAAAGAATAACCAGAAGGTTAATTTTCCTAACTTATCACTTAATACTGTTCCAAACATTTTTGGCCACCAGTAGTGTGCCGCTGCAAATAAACCGAAGACAACTCCACCGACAATTACATAATGGAAGTGTGCGACAACAAAGTAACTATCATGATACTGATAATCGGCAGATGCTGCTGCGACCATTACCCCTGTCATTCCACCCATCGTAAAGGTTGGAATAAAACCTAATGCCCATAACATTGGAGTAGTCAATTGGATGCTTCCACCCCAAAGTGTAAAGAGCCAGTTAAAGATCTTAATACCTGTAGGGACCGCAATGGCCATGGTTGCAACCGCAAAGATAGAGTTAGCTGCTGGACCCATACCAACCGTAAACATGTGATGAGCCCATACCATAAAGCCTAAGAACCCAATTAAGACAGTGGCAAATACCATTGCTGAGTATCCAAAAAGACGTTTCTTAGAAAATGTTGAAAAGATTTCACTAAAAATACCAAAAGCCGGAAGTGCCAGAATATACACTTCAGGGTGTCCAAAGATCCAGAAGAGGTGTTGCCAGATAACGGCATTACCACCCATATTCGGATCAAAGAAGCCCGAACCGAATAATCGATCAAACATCATTAGGAACAACCCAACTGTCAATGCCGGGAAAGCGAATAAAATTAGTGCGCTTGCGACAAATGCAGTCCATGTAAATAATGGCATACGCATATAGGTCATACCTGGTGCTCTCATATTTACAATCGTTACAAGGAAATTAATTCCCCCCATTAATGTACCTGCACCGGATATTTGTAAACCTAGAACATAGTAGTCGACACCTTCGCCAGGTGAAGTGGTGGATAATGGCGCATATGCTGTCCAACCAGCATCTGCTGCTCCACCTGTAAACCAACCAACATTAAGCATAATCCCACCGAATAAGAACAACCAAAAACCAAGTGAGTTTAAAAATGGAAAGGCGACATCTCTTGCTCCAATTTGTAAAGGTACTACCGCATTCATAAATGCAAAGATTAATGGCATTGCTGCCAAGAAAATCATGGTCGTCCCATGCATCGTTATAAGTTCATTATAAAACCCTGCACTAACGAAGTCATTCATAGGTTTTACTAATTGCCATCTTATTGCTAGTGCTTCTAATCCACCTAGAATGAAAAATAATCCACCAGCAACTAAATACAAAATAGCAATTTTTTTGTGGTCTACTGTCGTTAAGTAATCCCACAACACTGAGCCAAAGCTTCTTTTTTTCGTTGCTACCATTGTGCTCACGTTAGGTTAACCTCCCTTTATTTCTATCATCCAAATCCTTTATTTTGCGCTTTCTGGAGTAATTTCAGAAGGCTTTAATTGCATTAAATAATCCGCAATCTTTTCTGCCTCTTCTTCACCAATTG